>Ga0209963_1000194_pt1 | contig 186778 bp, 161 predicted proteins | sample ThiBio_1000_biof_2_FD_183957 | JGI IMG/M metagenome (GOLD analysis project Ga0209963, IMG submission 183957) | Wastewater bioreactor microbial communities from Cape Town, South Africa - Thiocy_cont_1000_biof (SPAdes) | ecosystem: Engineered > Bioreactor > Thiocyanate-remediating >... | reverse complement strand
AAGCGTGTTTACAAAAGTGGTTCTGCGTGGGACAGGTGCAGCAAACCGTTAGCGTCCCGTCAGCGTTCCTCTCGACCCCGGTCGTGTACCAGTGCCAGGGCCGTGCCGGGTCGGACGACCAGACCTTGTAGACGCCTATCCCGACCTCTTCTATTCTCGGTTTCTCGGCCTGAGCGCGCAGGCTGGCCCGTTCCAACTGCTTGCGACTGCTTAATGTTAATTCGTACATAGTGGCCCCGTTCCTTCCTTAACCTATCAGTTCAGCGACATCCGCCGGGATAAAATCAATACGACCATCGGCAAGCCGGACCCGGTATCCGGGGAGTTTGCCATTGCGACCCAGGTGTAATTCAACCCGTTCGGCCACGAAACCACAAACCATCGAAAGTATCTTCGAACGGATGAAATCGCCCGGTTGGATAGTGACCGGTTGAGTGCCAAAGAACTGGTAATAGATAACCGGGATGCCTTCAAGCCTGAAGGTAATCGCGTTGTAACTCTGTTTGGCTGAAAACATTTCGGTCTGGACTAACATCTTTTCTTCCCACTCTTTTATTTGTTCGAGGCGGTGTTACCCGCCTCTCCCCTTGTATGTGTCCCTGCACCACTTGACTTGTTTTGGAGCCCGTAGCTCCAATCATTTTCCGCTGCTGTTGCTGCTGAGAGAAGTTTTGTTGTTAGGCTCGGTTGAGCCGAAACCCATTCGCCTTGCGGCTTTAACTGTGGGTACAGCATCATTACTACTGATGACACTATTGTAACACCAAAATAGTGTCATTGTCAATAGGTTTAGGTATTGATTTAATGTCTTTTTAGTGTTAAAGTAGTGTCAGTAAATCTTCTTAGAAAGGAGGGCAAGGTGGGGGATAATCCTGATGAAGTCCGCATTACTTTGCGAATGCAAAAAGAACAACATGAAACTGTTGTTGAAGAAGCAAAAACTAATAAACGTTCGCTAAATGCGGAGATACAAGTTTTAATTGAGGATGGGCTAAAATACCGCCAAGGTGAGAAAAGCCCAAAACAAAGCCGCCACGCAGAAGCTAGTCCGGTGGCGGCTTAATTGTTGGTGTAGGGTCACGTCCTACACCAACGTTTCAAATTATATCAGGTTATAGTTAGATTATATCAGGTAGGGCAAGAGATGATTAATTATAGTAAGGTAGAAAAGGCGGTAAATCTCGCAAAACGTGATGCTATGTGGGACGAACTCCAAAAATATTATCACCCGGATAAAAACAACCTGACCCAATATAAAAATGCCTGGCATGGTAGTTTGAAGTGGTCTATCAATAAAATGAATAATAATCCAGGTGATAGGTTTTGGCAGGCTTGGGTAAATTATTTACAATCGGAAGAATTAGAAACTGTAAGAACGCCGGATGTTTTGAGAGAGGCTGAAAACATACTTAACAGTCAGTTACCAGAACCAAAACCTAAAACCAGGGTACCACGCAAACCCAAACCTTACAAAGGTATGGGGACAGTCCAAAAAGAAGCTATTGATTCAGGAACTGGAGGATATTTCAGGCAAATGCCGGACTGGATTTTAAGGGCACCACGACCAGCCGAATACAAGGTAATTTACGCGCTTCTATTAAGTTACCAGGGCGTCAATGACAACGCCTGGCCCGGATATGAATTACTTTGTGAACAGGCCCAGGTCAGCCGAGCTACTCTTTCGAAAACCTTAAAAGACCTTGCCAGGGATGGCCTAATCAGTGTTAAAAGGCGCGGTTTAGGAATGTCTAACCGTTATGAAGTATTTGACCAGTTCAAAGGGAAGACTAAAGGTAGTTCAAACGAGTAACTTCGGTAGTTCAAACCAGCTACTACTGAAATTCAAATTTTATACTTCTGGAATTTCAAAATAGGCACGGGAGTGACAAGCAAGTTAATTATAAGCATTTTAAGATAACCATAGTAGTAACTGCATCATCCTCACTTTGTTCGGATGATGGCGAGCCTAGCTCGCCTACACGCTTTTCACTTGAAATCGATTAAGAAGAATAGCCATGCTACCCATTTCTACCAAAAACCTGATAACCGCCGGTATCATCCTTTTGCTGGCCCTACCCGCCCTCCTGTTCGGCCTGCACGAGCCGATTATCGGTCTATGGATAGGCGCGGGCGGGTTGGTCGGCCTGGCCGGGTTCGTTGGTGTGGCAGGGTTGCGCCGCCGCCGCTCCTGAACCGTGCCACCTGCCTGCCTACCCTTCATCTTCTCCACGTTTTAGGTTCTTAGCGCCTTTAGGACGCCCGCGCCGGGTCTTCACCTTTAACTGCCCGTAATCATAGGTAGCGAGCGGGGAATTGTTGGTGAAGACTCTTTGCATACTCTCCACCGAGTTGTGCGTATAACCCTCGGTAATCGCCACACTACTATGCCCCAACAGTTTACTTAAATCGTAGATGCTGACCTTTTCAACCATCAGGCTTGCAAAAGTGTGGCGTAAACTATGGGCGCTAAAATGCACACCCGTCTTTTGTTTAACTGTTTTTAAAAAGGTCGTGATACCCTCATAGGTCAGGGGATGGTCGTCCGAGGTAAACCAGAACGGGTCGGTCTCGTGCATATAATCCCTTTGTTTCGAGCGGTAGTCATCAAAATAAAAGTTTAGCGCCTGTTCGGTCGAGGGGCTGAAAAAGCAGGTACGCGGGCCCGATTTCCCGTTGATGAAGACCCTGGAATTCTCCCAATCGAAGTCCCCCAGTTTTATCGAGAGCAACTCGCCCTTCCTCATCCCGCTATCGAGTAGCAGGGAAACGATAGCCAGGTTACGATAGCCGGTGTACCGGGACAGGTTTTCCGGGTCGGTCAGGTAGGTAAAAATCTTGGTGATTTGTTCCTGGGCCAGATTCTTTTGAAATTTGGTGGGAAGCGGGTCCTTCTTGCTGAACACCTTATAGTCACGTGGAATGGGACTTTTAACAATCGTCTTTTTTGATTCCAGGTGGTTGAAAAACACCTTCAAACCGCGCATGTAGGTGTTGATGGAGGCGACCGATAGCTTTTGCTTATCTCGCCTTACCTTGAGGCCCCAACGGGCCTCCTGCGGCGTCTTGAGGTACACCACATACTCGATGATGTCTTCGAACGTTACCTCTTTCGGGTCGAGCGGCACGTTTCCCAGGTGAGTGCACCACCAGTAAAAATAATCGAGACTAACCTGGTAGATTTGAATCGATTGTCGGCTGAGGCTTTCTGCTTTGCAAAAGTTGATAAAATGTCGTATGTTCCGCGCTAAAAGGTCGGTTGACCTGGAATTATCGGTTGTTGTGGACATGTCATTACCCCTGTTCCGCTACCATTATTTTAAGTTAAATGGTTTAATCAATTGAGAACATGCGTTCTAACGATTTTACAGTACTTTTTGAGCTCACACAATACCCGATTCCGACCATTCGTTCTAACTTTCCCTTCGGTTTCACCTACCTTTAATAGCGCGTTAAAAGGTTGTAAAAAGGCCTATATAAATATAGCGTTAAAAGGGTTATAAAACGGGTATACATCGCCGGAATTAGGGCTTTTGAGGAATTTCTTTTACAATAGTTCTACATTACCAGCCTTTTTATGAAAGGATAATTTCTATGAAACTGCTCAACGTTCGTTTGATTGATGATGGAGAAGTAAAGGAACGGGTCGACCTTGAAATCGAGGGTGGCCGGATAAAAGCGGTCACGCCCAGCAGCGACCACGCTTCCGGCAGCAGCGAAAACCCCGCCCTGGCCGATAGCCTCGACCTGGGCGGTAAAACCCTCATTCCGGGCCTGATAAACCTGCACGTCCATATTATGCTCGACGCGGGTAACAACCCAGAAGCCGGGTTGAGCCAGCCGGTGCCCTACCTGGTCTTGCAGGCGGCCCGGCGGGTCCAGGCCATGCTCGAAGCCGGTATCACGACCGCCCGCGACCTCGGCGGCTACGAATTTGCCGAGATGTCGCTTAAACGGGCCATAAACGAGGGCTGGCTGCCGGGCAGTCGCCTTCTGACCAGCGGCAAGGTGCTGACCATGACCGGTGGGCACGGCCATTTCTTCGGTCAGGAAGTGGATGGCGAAAACGAGGCCCGCAAGTATGCCCGCTACAACATTAAGATGGGCGCGGACTGTATCAAGATGATGGCGACCGGGGGTGTGATGACCGCCGGGGTAGACCCGAACAACACCCAGCTTAGCGAGGCCGAACTCCGGGCGGGGTTCCAGGAGGCCATCAACGCCGGGAAGTTGACCGCCAGCCACGCCCAGGGGACCAGTGGTATCAAAAACGCGGTCCGGGCCGGGGTCCGCACGATTGAACACGGCATCTTCCTGGACGACGAAGCCATCCAGTTGATGATTGAACACGGCACCTATCTTTCGGCGACCCTGGCCGCGCCCAAGATGATTGTCGCCTTTGGTGAGGCGGCAGGGGTACCCAAGTTCATGGTCGATAAAAGCCGCCGGGTGATGGAGCGTCATCTCCAGAGCTTCTCCGATGCCTTCAAAGCCGGGGTGAATATCGCCTGTGGTTCCGATGCCGGTACTCCCTTCAACCCCCACACCGACCTTACGACCGAAATCCAGATGATGGTCGAGGGCGGCATGACTGCTTTGCAAGCCCTGACGGCGGCTACCCGCACCTCGGCGGAAGCCCTGATGCTGCCGGAGTTGGGTACCCTGGCTTCCGGCAAACTGGCCGATATGGTGGTCCTTGATGGTGACCCCCTTTCTGACCTTGAAACATTACGACAGCCGCTGCTGGTCTACAAGGAAGGCAAACTGGTATTTAAGAAGCCGGGAGCCCTGGGTGACAGCAGTCCGAGGGTAGCGCAACCGGGTACGCCCGTTACAGAACATTTACATCCGCAGGACCATGTCTGCTAGATTTTAATATCTTTTTAATTAAAAAAATTATTCTTGCGCCAAGCTTAATGTTTATGTTAAATTAAGCTTGGCGTTCCCAATGGGACTCCTGCTATTCTTGCTCATTTTTGCCGCTCACTCTAGCTAACGAACAACCGAGGATGCCTGATGGCTAAAAAGATATTAGTTGTGGAAAATAGCGCCACCCGTTCCCTTTTAAGCCTGGAAGCAAGTAATTATGAACTTCTTGAGGCCGACAGTGCCAGTCAAGGATTAAGTGAAGCCCTCGACCAACGACCCCACCTGATTTTAATTGATACCGAATTGCCCGACCTCAGTGGGTTTGAACTCTGCAAACGTATGCGGGGTTATTCCGAATTAAAGAAAATCCCGATTATCATTTTCAGCACCGACAACAAACTTAAAAATATGGTTACAGCCTACGAAATGGGCGCGGATTACTATATAGTTAAGGGTGACGAAGGGGACCGGGTGTTAACCCTTCTTATCGAAACGATTATTACCCGGCTTTCGCGCCGGAGCGTTTCAGCGTCGGTATGAGCAATAACGAAGACATCCTGGATATTCTACGGCAGCGCGACCTTGAAGAAACCGAGCTGGCCCCGGTCGGTAAAGAAGAAAAAATCCGGTTGTTGGTCTTCCGGCTCGGTGACGAATGGTACGCCTTCGACGCCACCATGGTCCAGGAAATCAGCCGGGTCAACCAGATTACCCGCCTGCCATTAACCCCGCCGCACGTCCTGGGGTTGATAAATTTGCGGGGCTCGATTGTCGGGGTAATAGATATTCGGGCTACCCTCAATTTGCCCCACAGCCAGCTCGAAGATAGCGCCCGGATTATCGTCACGTTCTACGAAAACCTGGAAGTCGGCATTATCGTGGAAGCGGTTAGCGAAATGGTCGAGACCACCCGCAGCCAGTTGCAACCCCCCATTTTGATGGCTGATGGGGATACCGGGCGGTATTCGACGGCCCTTTTCCAGCTCAAAGAGGATTTGCCGGTGACGGTCCTTAATCTACCGGCCCTGCTCGAAAAATTAAAAGTCTGACGCCAATTTGTAAATATAACCTGGACGCCTCTTTCGGATGAGTTTTCAAACCCAAAAACCAAAACGGATTACGGGGCCAACTTCCCTGGAAATATTAGTTTTCCAGGCGGGCGGCCAGTGGTTTGGCTTGCGGAGTGGCCGCCAGATTCGCCTTGTGAGTTTTGGGCCGGGCCAGTTAAAATTTTTCGAAACACCTTCCGAAAAAGAGAGCGGGCCGGTTGGCTTTTTAACCAAAACGGGTGCTTCGTTCCCGGTCTACGACCTGGCATATTTGTTGGGTTTGAAGTCCGAGCCAGGTCTGCCAGCCGAAGGCCAGCTTATCCAGGCCCTGGTAGAAAACCAACCTGTCGGTTTCATCATCGAACAGGCCCAGGAAATCCAGCGCGTACCGGTGCCGGAACTGCGTCAAATCCCCGCCATAATTAACGACTTGTGGACGGCTCCGGTCGTCTGGGCGGTCTGGCTGCGCCCCGATAACACCCTTATTCCACTCCTTGACCTGGCTTTTATCCCCGCTATCCAGGCCTAGCCGGCCTCTTAAATTCTTCCCCACTTTTACCTGTCCCGCTTAATCTTCCGCTTCTTTCCTGGTTTTCCTGGAGAAAATTTGCTCCTGGTATTAAAAATGCCAGTTTTCATTATTGACAGCTCAAATTATTCTTGATATAGTACATCCGTCTAAGCAATTAGAAAATGAAAGAAGTTGTTAGAAATACAGGCTGAGTGATGAAGAGTAAACCAAATTTAGTCTATAACTGGAAAGATTACGCGGTTGCCAACCCGGAAGGCTATTTCGATTTGCAGACGCCGGATACGGGTGAGGTGCCAGTGCGGCTTTTCTTCACCCCGGCCCTGCTTGCGGAAGCCGAGGATGGCATTTACCAGCAAATCGTAAACGCGACTCGCTTCCCTGGCGTCAAAATGGTTGCCATTACCCCTGACGCCCACTTCGGCTATGGCGTGCCGGTCGGCAGTGTCATTATCACCGATGGGACTGTGGCGATGGGTCCCGTGGGGTACGATATAGGTTGCGGGATGATGAGCGCCCGGTCGGATGTATCGGTAGAAAAAGCTACACCTAAAAGGAGATTGGCTTTTAACAAGGCCGTGACCGAACGGGTAGCGATGGGGGCGGGTCATTCGAGCAAGTCGCGGGCCGGGCGAATTTCCGAGGGCGAGTTCGAAAAACTGGTGCGTGGTGGGGCCGATTACTATATCGGCAAGTACGGGGCGAGGATTGACCGGAGCCGGGCCGAACGAAACCGCATCCCGGTAGACGACGATTGGAAAATCCCCTGGGGCGGCAAGGGCCGGCCCGAACGGGGTCTGACACAGCTTGGCTCGTTGGGTGGCGGCAACCACTTTATCGAGTTACAGCGTTGCGAAGAAACCCAGACTCTTTTCGTACAGGTCCATACCGGTAGTCGCGGCTTCGGGCACGGACTGGCGACCAACTACTTTGAATTGGCCCGCCAGGAGAACCCGGCTACCGCGACCCATATCGACCTGGGCTATTTCACGCCCGACTCACCTCACCACCGGAGCTATCTGAACGCGGTCGCGGTGGGTGGTAACTTTGCCATAATCAACCGGCTGATCCTGTTCGAGCAGATTGCCGAAGCTTTCGAGGAAGTCTTTAACGCCGAGCTTGAACTGATTTATGAAATCAGCCATAACCTGGTCCAGCAGGAATGGCAGCCCGATTTTGGGAACGTCTGGGTTCACCGCAAAGGTGCGACCAGGGCTTTCCCGGCAGGACATCCCGGCCTGCGAAAGACTATCTGGGAGGAAACAGGCCACCCGGTCCTGATTCCGGGCAGCAACCGCGACTACAGCTATATTTTGCGACCCCTGGAAGGGTCGGCTAAAAGCGGCTTTTCGGTCAATCACGGGGCGGGACGCAGGCTCTCGCGGGGTGAAGCCAAACGCCGGTTGCAGCAGGAAAAGGTCAACAAGATTTACAAAGAAGCCGGAATTATCGTCAATATAAACGGGGATGTGCCGCTCGACGAGTCCGATGCTTGCTACAAATCTTCGGAAGAAGTGGTAAACGCGGTGGTCGGGGCCGGGCTGGCCGAAATCGAGTACCATTTGTGGCCGTTGGCTTCCCTGAAAGGGGTTGACTGACCTGTAACAAAAAAGGCCGGAGGTTCAACGCCCCGGCCTTTTCTTTTTTGCTTATCTATTCGGCCAGTTCCTTCACGCCAAGGGAAATGCCGGGGCGGACGGTTTTCTCAAAGCGGGCAAAACGCATGATAGGTTTCATCCCGGCCCCGGTGTAGAGGCGGGTCGCCCCGGTCAGGCTCTGGCCGTCCACAACCAGTCGCACCTCTTTGAGACTGCGGTTATAAAGCTCATAAAAAGAGTTCTGCAATATGGCAAGCCCCAGGCCCAGGCGACGGTAAGGCCGCCGCACCCCCAGGTAGCCAATCCACCCGACTCCGTCCTCATTTGAGCAGATGGAATACCCGGCCATTTCCCCGGTACCCCTATCAACTGCCAGAAACAGGAGCGAGGGGTCAAAAGTTTTCTTTTCATACACATTTCGGGCAAAATTTTCGTAAGGATGCTGGACGTGCCCCCAGTGGTCGCTAAATATTTCCTCGTAAAGGTCGTAAAAGAGGCGGTCATCCTGTCCAGGCACCATGGTGCGGACGGTGATACCTTCGGGCCAGGCCGGGGCGGCGGGGGGTTCGTCCATCAAAAACTGCATTTGCCAGAATTCGCGAGTCTGGTTATAGCCCCGCTTTTCCAGAATTTGCCGGGCGTCGTCGTTTTTAGAGCTTATCCAGTTGATAAAATTGATTTCCATTTCCGGTGCGATTTCCGGGATTTGCCGGTTCATGCGCTCGTCTAACCAATCCACCAGGAACGAACCGATACCCTTGCCGGTATAAGCCGGGCCAACATAGGCGCTTCCTCCCAGGTTAGGCTGGTGGAGTTCGGTCCCACAGGCATACCCGGCGATTTTCCCAGATGGGTCCAGCACTAACAGCGCATCCGTAGCGAGATTAAACTTCTCAGAATTCCATTTACTCTGCAAGTCGGACAAATTTTTATCGCTATAACCTTCTTCGGCCAGCTCGCAATCGTGGATAAACTCGAATACCGTCTCAATTTCATCGGGCCGGGGCGGTCTGCTGGTAAAACCTTCGGGCAAACTGGAAGTCATTTTATAAAACTCCTGTTATAAAAATCGGCTAATTTTGATAAGTGCAGGTACCAGTACAGTTAAAAGAAGCGCCGAAAGCTGACCGGGATAGTTAATAGTCGGTCTGCTCGGCTAACAAATTCTGGAAACGTCGCCCGCGCAGGTGGCAAATCGCCAGGGCCAGGGCGTCGGCGGCATCATCAGGTTTGGGGATAAAATCGAGGTCCAACAAGACCTTAACCATCTGTTGAATCTGGTCTTTGGTGGCCCGGCCATACCCGGCCAGGGCCTGCTTGACCTGTAAAGGCGTATATTCCTGGACCGGCAAATTGTGGTTGGCGGCAGCCAGCAAAGCCACCCCCCTGGCCTGTCCGACCGCGATGGCGGTGGTCGTATTGCGGTTAAAGAAAAGCTCCTCGACGACCACCTCGGCGGGGTGGAAGCGGTCGAGCAGGGCGTTAAGCTGGGAATAAAGGCTGAGCAACCGACGGGCCAGCGGTTCCCCCGCCGGGGTCGTCAGAGCGCCATATTCGACCAGCTCGAAATCGCCGGGAGAAGACCCGCCGTCGAAAGCCCTTACCAGGCCGTAACCCATTATGGCCGTACCGGGGTCTATCCCCAGCACCAGGTCGGGGTCAGTCTGCTGATTTTTTTCAGAGGTTGACAGTGTATTTTCCTGCTTCAATGTGAGATAAAAAGAGCCGGTCGCCAGCCACTTCTTTGGAAAAGTAACCGGCAACCGGCGTCCCGGGGCTAAAGCCCTAGCTCATCGCCGCCACTTCGTCGGAGATGTTCAGGTTCGTGTAAACGTTCTGTACATCATCCAGTTCTTCCAGGCGGTCAATCAATTTGAGGGCCTGTAAGGTTTTTTCCTGGGGCAGGTCCATCGTGGTGGTTGGCTGCATCACGTCTTCGCTGCTAATAGTGTTAAAACCTTCTTTGTCGAAAGCTTCCTGGACCTTCTTCCAATCCTCGAAGGTAGTATAGACTTCCAGGATGGGATTTTCGTCTTCGTCGGTGGTTTCGGTAACATCGTCGGCCCCGGCGTCGATAGCGGCGAGTTCGAGTTCTTCTACGTCATGTTTGCCAATTTCGATCTGGATAACGCCGCGCCGTTGGAACATCCAGCCGACCGAACCGAGTTCGCCAAGGTTACCGCCGCCCTTGGTAAAAGCACTGCGAACTTCGCTGGCGGTGCGGTTGCGGTTGTTGGTCAGGGCTTTAACCAGGATGGCGCAGCCGCCCGGTCCGTAACCCTCGTAAGTAATTTCCTCGTCCTGGGCCTCGCCCTCGACATTACCCAGACCCCGTTTGATGGCCCGGTCGATGTTATCCGAAGGCATGTTGGCGGCTTTGGCTTTTTGCAGCACTACGCGCAGACGGAAGTTAGCATTTTGGTCACCGCCGCCACCTTCCCGGACCGCGACTGTTATTTCACGAGCAATCTGGGTAAAGAGCGCGCCGCGTTTGTTATCAAGGATGCCCTTGCTGCGCCGGATGGAGTGCCATTTGCTATGTCCTGACATGGTTTCCTCGAATCTTTCTGTCTGTTTTCACATGATTGCCGTAAAAGGCTTTTCTAGCTTATCACCTCATTATAACATTTGGGGCTAACCAATTCAAACCTGCTTTTTGAACTCATCTGCCAATTTTAATACTTTTTTAAGGCCCAGAATCGAAATTCTGTGCTACAATCTAAACAGAACAAATTTTCTACTTTGTTCCAAGGAATTCACTCCACACCATACTCTCCTCACATGTGGAAACACATGCTCTAACTTCTCCAACGAGGGTGGGCCCTGCAGCTACCCTCTTTTTTTATTTCATATCCAATTGCGGCTCAAATAAAGGCGGTGGTAAACGATTTAATAGTCGGGACCAGTGCAAAGGCAGATTAGTAACTTTCCAGCAAGGCGCTGGCTTCGGGATAGCTCATCGGGCGGGCGAAATAGTAGCCCTGGGCGTACTGGATACCCAGGCGGTCGAGAAAGGCCGCCTCTTCAGCGGTCTCGACCCCTTCGGCAATTACACTCAAATTCAGAATATCACCCAGGTTGAGGACGGTCTGGATAATCGCTTTGTTCTCGTTATCGTTGCTAAGGCCGGTGACGAACGACCGGTCAATTATGAGGGCATCGAGTGGCAGCCGTCTGAGCGTTTGCAGGCTCGAAAAGCCGGTCCCGAAATCGTCCACGGCCAGTTTGACCCCCAGCGATTTGAGCCTCTCCAGGATTAAAAGGGTCCGGTCCGAATTATCGGCCACCACGTTTTCGTTTATCTCAAATTGAATCAGGCGCGGTTCGATACCGGTTTCATCTATAGCCTGGCTTACGTTGTCGAGCAAATCGGGGTGGTGCAATTGCCGGGCCGATAGGTTGATACTGATAACAAACTCGCTGGCTTCTCCCGGCGCGGCTTCCTGCCAGCGGTGGACCTGGCGGCAGGCTTCCTTTAGTACCCAGTTGCCCAGCGGGTGAATCAGGCCGGTTTCTTCCAGGGCCGGGATAAATTCCGAGGGTAAAAGCATTCCTTTCTGGGGATGATGCCAGCGGACTAACGCTTCCATACCTTTAATCCGGCCCTCTTTCAAATCAACCTTGGGCTGGTAGTATATTTCAAATTCTTTGCGGTCGAGGGCCTGGCGCAACTGGTCTTCCAGGTTTTGCAGCACCTGGGCTTTATCCATAACCTGGTCCTGGTAGACTTCAAAGACCCCACCACCTCGCCGCCGGGCCTGGTAGAGGGCTTTTTCGGCCCGGCGCAGCAGTTCCCCGGCCAGCATCGGCCCTTTATTGTTTATGACAATGCCTGTGCTGGTCGTAAGATAGATTTCCTGGTCTGCCAGCGAGAAAGGCGCCTGTAAAGCCTGGGCCAAACGCCGCGCCACCAGCACCGCCTCGTCTTCATCTTCCAGGTGTTCCAGCAGGATGGCAAAGGTATATTCGCTGTACCGCGCCACCAGGTCGCCCTGGCGCAAGCATTTCACCAGGCGGCGGCCCACAACCCTTAACAGTTGCTCGGTCAGAAGATAGCCGAGGCTGTCCATAATCTTGGTAAAGCTGTCCAGGTCAACCAGCAATATGGCGTTAAGGCGCGGTTCGGGTGTTTCCAGGACGGTTTCTAACCGCCTGATAAGGAGGGCCCGGTTGGGTAGCCCGGTAAGATTATCCAGGTTGGACGGCAAAGCCAGTAAAGCCTGCCATTCCTGCCCGCTTCCACCATCAATATCGCGGCGGCGATCGCCGGGGTTCTGGTTAACCGGGGTTTGTGAATAGACCGCCGGGAGCGGCGCTTTCGGTTCGCGCTGCATCCTCTCCAAAGCTTCCATGTTATTTATCTCGGAAGCGCGGGCGGTCTGGTTGCGCCCGTTTAACTTGGCCTGGTAGACCGCCAGGTCGGCGGCGTGGGCCAGGGCCTGGACCGAAATGGCATTTTCGGGGAAACAGGACACCCCGATACTCATAGTCGCTTTTATAGGGTTCGGGCTTGTATCCACCTTAAAACTGGCGTTGGCGATAGCCATCCTTAAGCGTTCGGCCATCCGGTAGGCTTCGTCCAGGGTCGTTTCCGGCAGCAGGATGGCGAATTCCTCCCCTCCAAACCGGCTGGGGTGGTCAAATTCGCGGACATTCGTCTTGATTAGCTCACCGATACCGGTCAGGACCACGTCCCCGGCCAGGTGGCCGTAGCGATTGTTGATGTCACGCAGTAAGTCGAGGTCGCCCATCAGGAAAGATAGGGGCCGGTTGAAACGCTTGGCCCGCTCGAATTCCTCTTGAAAGACCATATTAAAGTAACGCGAATTGAGCAGGCCGGTCTTGGGGTCGGTCTGGGCTTCTTTCTTCAACTGGGGAATTTTAACCGCTTCGAACATGAGGGCCAGCGGGCTAAGGGCCGGGATGACCAGCCAGAAATCGAGTTGCCAGAGGATGTAAACAACATAGCCAAGGCAGGTCATTACCAGGTCGGGCACCAGGCTATCAAGTTGAAAGAGGCCGCTGGTTCGAAAGGATTGGTTGCGCATTATCCATAAAAATACCGCTACCAGGGAATGGTTGACGATAACGTAACTCAAACCAATCAGGATAATGCAAGGAAAGCGGGCTGCCGAATATAGATAGTCGTGTAAAATGAACTGCACCAGCAAGGCTGCGAACCCGGCCAGGATAGTCGTGGCGATATTGAAAGGCTGGACATACCATTCTTTGAGCCGGTTACTATTCGTCAGGCGCAGTTGGACCCATTCAATAAGGTGCGGGATAATCACCAGCAGGCAGAACTGGGTCGGCTGCAATAGAAAAGCCCCGGCGATAAAGAAGGCCGAATCGGGATAATAAGAATGGCCGTTGGAGTTATTTACCTGGAATAGTTGGGTGAGGGTTACGGCGAAAACGAGCAATACAAAGGTTGACCAATCGGCCTGTACCGCTGGAAAATTATTGAAGATCACCGCGATAAGAGCGGCGGCTCCCAGTAATACAATCCAAATAAATGCCCAACCACGATAGGACAACTATTTTCCCCTGTTTTGGTGAGGGTTCAAGTCCGCTCTAGTTCCGCGCTGTAATATAGCCGGGACTTGATATTTTATGCAGGGCCGTTAAATTCCTAATGACAAAATCTCATAATGAGGGAAGTGGCTCTCTTTAAATTTGTCCTTAATAATTTATCAACCTTTAAAACTTAACCCTACGAGTTTTCCTGGTATTAGTGAGATTCCTTTTCCAAGGACAAGTTTCACCATAAAACCTGTGAACTCATAGTAACCCGGCTCTGTGACGGTATCTTAAAGCCTATGTTAAGTTGCTATTACTTCTACCACTAATAAATCAAAAAATGCCTTTAATTTGCTCAAAACGGGATATAAAAAAGGAGCTTTGACACTATCAAAACTCATTCTTTAATACTTTGGCCCCTCCCAACCTGGCAGTTAAATTTTATTGGGAACGACCTGGCACCTTTTTCTTTACTCCTGCAAGTTAGCTGGCTGGGGAAAACCACCGGTATATAAATTACCGCCTGGTCCGACCCCCGGTATTATTTAATTTTGGTCAGATATTTCAAGGGTGTACTTTCGCGCTACCTATACACCACCTGATTATTCCGGTATCAAAAGGACTTTTAGAGGTATACTAAATTTATTATATTACTTTTTTTAAATTCACGCTACCTTTTAGCCACTTGATTTCATAACAATTTAACACACCGCAACATTTTAACCCGTTAAGAATAAATTATTTAATTCGCTTCTGCATCACTGAGTATGCTGTCAGTCAGGGCCTCTTCTTCCGGCTGGGGCGGGTCCGGCGGGACGGCCTCAAACAACCACTCTTTAGCACCTTCTTCGGTATCGAAGAGTCCGTCAAGCTGGGCGGCGTAAGCTTCATCCAAAAGCACCCGGAACCGCTTGCCCGGTTTAAGCCCGGCTTCAAGCAAGTGCCGCCCCAGGAGGAGCGGGGCTACCGGCTGTCCGGCACAACCGAGTTCCAGGGCCAGTTTCAGCCAGGCCAGGGCCGGGCGTTTACGCCGCCGGTTGTCCCCGCTCCGGGCGCAGATTTCGACCAATCTTTCCCATTGGATGATGCTGGCCGGGGCCAGCCGTACCGCCAGGTGCCGGACTTTGGCGGCGTCCGGCCTTTTATGACCTTCCAGGCGATGCCGCATATACTCATTAACGAGCGGCAGGGCTTTTTTGGACAGGTTATGCGGGCAATCAATTGACTGCAAAAACTTTTCGGTCTGGTCTTCCGCCATTTCAGCCAGGCGATGGCCGGAAGCGAGGCTGGGGCGGCCACTCAGGATTTGCTGGACCTGGCCGAACTCGTGGCAAAGGGTGGAGAGCAGGATAATTTCTCGCTCGCCATCTTCAAGCTTGTCGCGCTTGCAAATTTCGACCGCTGCATCCATCGCGGCCAGGGTGTGTTCCCAGGCGGTCTGGGTTTCCGGCTCCGCTTTTTTGCCCGGTAGGGCCAGGAGCGGCACGGCTGCCAGCCTTTCCAGGACCGGGTAGAGACCTCGCCAGCCAGTTTGCTCTAAAATGGTCAGCCCGGCGGAGGGTTTGCGGCCTTTTAGCAGCAACTTTTGCCATTCCCCCCAGACTCGCTGCCCGGCAATGGTATTGTAGTACTCCCGCAACCCGGCGCAAAACTCGACAGTTTCCGGGGCCATCCGAAATTCCCAGCGCGCCGCGAACTGCATCCCGCGCAACACCCTCAAGGGGTCTTCCGCGAAAGCCGGACCAACATGGCGTAAAATACCTTCTCGCAAATCATCCTGCCCGCCAAAGAAATCGAGCAAGTCGCCCGTGAAGGGATCATAAGCCATCGCGTTGATGGTAAAATCGCGCCGGGAAGCCGCTTCCTGGGGTGTCATATTCGGGTCGGGCGTAAAAATCAGGCCGCGTGGCCCCTGGATTGACTCGCGCCGGGGAAGGGACACGTCCACGGTCCAGCCCGGACCCAGCCTTACCTTTAAAACCCCAAAGGAGACCCCCACCGCAAAGACCTGTCCGGCTTTCTCGACGGACTGTTTCAGGGCTTCGGGGTTCAGCCCGTAAACCTCTATATCTTCGTCGTGCGAATCGATACCCCGCAAATGGTCGCGCACCCACCCGCCGACCAGCAAGGGCCTACCCCCGGCCTGCCGTAAGTGGTCGAGCAAATTCCAGATTTCGGATTTTATTTTTTTCTTAAATATATCCAAAATTAATAAAAATCCTTTTTATTAAAACCATTACTCCAAAACGGCTATAATCGTCACAATTTGTGCCGCCATTTTTCCTTCCATACTAAGGCCGACCTTGCATATAATAACATAAGGCTACCCCTTTCTATCCAAAATTTATAAAAATTTTACCCGGTATCAATTTAAATTCGAACTCAACCTTGTGCAAAAGGGAGTTGTGGTAAAATGCCCCTCGGATTTAATAAATATACAGGAGGCACCGCCATGCCGGAAGAATTGAGTTCGAGCGCCCAAAAAGTCCAGGCCGCTCTCAAAGAGCTAGGGTATGATTACCAGGTCCAGGAAATGCCGAGTGCTACTCGGACCGCCCCCGAAGCCGCCGCGACCCTTGGCTGCCAGGTAGACCAAATTGTCAAGTCTTTAATTTTTCGGACCAAACATAGCGGCCAGGCTGTCCTGGTGGCGGCGAGCGGTTCTAACCGGGTCAACGAGAAAGCCCTGGCGGCGCGCCTAGGCGAACCGCTCGAACGGGCGACCCCTGAGTTTGTCCGCCAGCAGACCGGGTATGCCATCGGGGGAGTGCCGCCGCTCGGCTATGCCAACCCGGTCCTGGCTTTTATTGACGAGGATTTGCTGCAATACAACCGGGTCTACGCCGCCGGGGGTACACCCCATACGATTTTTGGGTTGGCCCCGGCGGACCTCGTAAAAATGACGGGCGGCGAGGTTATCAATATAAAGTAGCAAACCCTGCCCGAAAGGTTTCGAAGGGGTACCCCCCGCATTTTTGCGGGACATATCCCTGAAAGTAACATAACAAAAGGATAAACACAATGTATTTATTTCTGGTAAGACACGGCCAATCGCTATGGAACGCCGAGGAACGGCACCAGGGTTGGAACAACGTGCCGCTCTCGCCCCTGGGTGAGTTACAGGCAGGGCGCATCGGCCAGCGCCTGAAGGACCAGCCCTTTGACTATTGTTTTACCAGCCCGATTTATCGCTGTTACCAGACTGCCTCCGCTATTGTCCGGGCCCAGGGCCACGAACCCGAAACGACCCTGCGCGTGCTGGAAGGTTTGAAGGAAGCCCGCATCAGCGCCCGTATGGAAGGGATGCTGAGCAGGGACATGGTTAAGGGATGGACCAAGGAGGAAAAAGAACGTTTTCGTGACGACTACACCTTTAAGTTCGAGGACGGCGAGTCGGTCCAGGAGGTCATGGTCCGGACCCTGGCCGCTTTCACCGAGATAGCCATGCTCAGCGAGGAATGGCCCCAACCGCCCGCCGAGGATATTGACGAGGTCGAGGAGGTCGGGGCTGGTTCTCGCGACGTGGTCCGGGCCAACTCGCCGGAAACGGACACCCAGGTTCAAACCCAGGTTGCGCCCACCGAGAAGCCCAAAATCGTCCCCAAAACCGCCCTGGTGGTATCCCACAAAATCAATGTGCAGCTTATGGTTCTCCACGCCCTGAACGCCACCGATGCTATCGTTAAACGCCAGACCAATATCGACCGGCTGGAAATCGGCAACTGCGCCCTGAGCGTAATCGAGGTAAACCTCAAAGGGAAAGAGCCGTTCTTCCGCCTCCTATCCACCAACGATGCCAATCACCTGGCCGGGTTAAAGGCCCCGACCGAAAATAAAGAGAATAAATAAAAAAAAGCCGGGAAGGATTGTTTTTTCTCCTTCCCGGCTTTTTCTTGAATCTAGAATTAGCGGACGCCGAGGATAAGCTCGATGGTGAGTTGGTCGAGCTTCTCGTACTTGTAACCCCGGCTTGCCAGTTTGTCCACGTCGAAGGTCGTCCCGCTCAACTTCGCCGCCTTCTCAGGGCTGTACTTCCCGCCCAAAAGGCCGCCATAGGTCTGGTCCCCGCCGTTTATCTCAGCCAACAGCCCCTGGATTTCCGCGTCTGCCGCGAACCGCTTCGCCTTCTCCTTGAACATGTTGTAGGTCCGCATACAACCTAAAGCGAAGTCCCACACCCCTTCTTCATCTTCCGTCCGGTAGGCGTGCGCATCGAAAGCGCGTGGGCCGGTGTAGCCTTTTTCTTCCAGCAGTCTGACCAGGAAGAAAGTGTTTTTGAGGCTCTCGCTGCCAAAGCGCAGGTCCTGGTCGTAACGCGGCCCCTTCTGGTCGTTGAGGTCGATGTGGAACAGCTTGCCTGCTTCGAGGGCCTGGGCTACCCCCTGGTAGAAGTTCAACCCGGCCATATTCTCGTGGGCTACCTCAGGGTTAACACCCACCATTTCGGGATTGTCGAGGGTGGCGATAAAGGCCATCATATGCCCCACGGTGGGAAGATAGGTGTCGGAGCGAGGTTCGTTCGGTTTCGGTTCGAGGGCAAAGCGTAGGTTGTAGCCCTGGTCTTTGACATACTCGCACAGGAAGTTGATCGCTTCCCGCATCCGCTTGACCGACTCGGTCGGGTCCTTGCTTGCTTCGGCATCGACCCCTTCGCGACCACCCCAGAAGACATAGGTCTCGGCACCGAGTTCGACACCGAGGTCGATAGCGCGCATGGTCTTCTGGAGAGCGAAGGCGCGGACACCGGGGTCAACGGCGGTAAAAGCCCCATCCTTGAAGACCGGGTGGAAGAACAGATTGGTAGTCGCCATTGGCACGACCATACCGTAGTCGTTGAGGGCCTGTTTGAAATCTTTGACAATCCGGTCGCGTTCGGCGGGAGTGGCATCGAAAGGCACGAGGTCGTTATCGTGGAAGTTGAGGCCGTAGGCTCCTAACTCGGAAAGTTTCTTGACCTGGGCGAGAGGGTCGAGGACGGGGCGGACGAAATCGCCGAAGGGGTCGCGTCCTCTATTGCCGACGGTCCAGAGGCCGAAGGAAAACTTGTCGGCTTTGGTAGGTTTGTAGAGGTCGCTGGTGACCTCGTTGGTCTGTGGCTTATTCAATAAATCGGTCATTAAGATTCTCCTTATTTTACTTCTTAAAAATTCTCCAAACTAACGGTAACACCAGATAGGGCAAAGTCCCTTTTACGAAAGAACCAACCGGGCCACCCCGAACTTCGCCGCGCCGGGAGAAGACCCGCCAATCAGCGGCGTAAAGGGCAGCCCTTTTTCTCGATAGTAGCGGCTGGCGATTTCTTCCAGGGCCGCTCGCGTTCCCTGCTTCCCTTGCAGGGCCAGCACCGCAACCGTGCCGCCGCTGCCGCCCCCGGTTATTTTCGCGCCGTACAGCCCTTTCCCCGGTCCGGCTTCCCGCACCAGTTCCACCAGCCGGTCGGTCCCGCTTGAACCGAGGCCGCACTTGCTATAACTCGCGTGGGATTGGTACATCAGTTCACCCAGGAGGGTCAGGGTTTCGGTTTCCAGGTAGGGGGCTTTTAAAAGCTGCCGGAAAAGACTGACCCGGTGATGTTCGAAAATGGGGTGCGCGGTCGGCTCCCGGACGGCGTATGTCCGGGCCGGGTCAACCCTGGTCACAGGGTCGGTAGTCCCGCCATAACGGGCCAGGAATTCCGCCCCGGTGATGGTAACGGGCAGGCGTTCCCGGTAGTAGGTCTCCCATTCCGAGGGGCTTACATTTGCCAGGTAGCCCCGCCAGCGAGGGTCCTCGATACTAACTCTGCCGGTTTCGTGGTGCGTTGCCGCCAGCCCGGCCAGTTCCGCGATAATCCGGTAGCCCATAAAAGCCCCTACTCGCACCGAGCCATAGTCGGCACCGCTCACGGCGTGGCGAATACCGGAGTCAAGGCCGTAAACCTCCACCCCGTCAGGTAAATTTACCCCGGCTTCAAGTTCGGCGGTCTGGCACAACAGGGCCAGTAGCTTGCCTTCCTCCCCGCAACTGCTGGTCATCTGGTCCATAATCCCGCAGGGCGCGCCAACCACCAGGTTTTCGGCTTTCTGGCATAATATGGCCGCTTCTCTTCCCTCGATTTGGAGGCCGTACACCCCGGCCAGGGCTTGCAGGGTAGCGACCTCCAACGCCGCCGACGAACTGACCCCTTTCCCGACCGGCACCTCGGAGTAGACCAGCAGTTTTAACCCGCTTGGCGGTTGCAGGCCAAGCTCTTTTACCAGCACGAAAAGCACTCCGCCCGGATAAGCCGCCCAGCTATCTTCCGGGTTTGCCCCCAACAGGGCGTGGGCTTCTTCGTAATCGCGGCAGACCAGCAGGTCGGCCAGGGGAAAAGTGACGTTGCCCTCGTCGCTGTGAATTTCCACGACCGGGGCGGGACTTGGCTGAGCGGCTACGAAGGTCGCCACTCCCAACGGCAGTTCCAGCACCAGCGACCCGGAATAATCGGCAATCCCACCCATCAGGTCGAGTCGTCCGGGAGCGCGCCCAACGAAGATTTCGCCCGGCTCAAAAAACCTGGCATCCCCGGTTGCCTGGTTGCTCAACTGGTTGTTTAAGAAGCTTATAAAGCGGGCGAAATCCGCTAAACCAGAAAAACGCTCCTGCCCCTCAACTTGCCACATCGCAATCAATAACCTTTCCCTTAAAGAATTATTCCAGGCCAGCGTCCAGGCCCCGTTCGACCAGCAGGGCGTGCAATACCGGGGCGACCTGGCCCTGGATGGTCGGATTGGCATAACCTATCCAGGCGACAGGGGCATCCACTTCCAGTTTTGTCGCCAGGGGTTTACCGAATTCGTTGGTGATAATGACCCCGGCCTCGCGGGCAATCAATTCGGTGCAAACATCGTAAGGGTGACAGCAGATACCCAGCGTTTTACCCCTTTTTTGGAGGAGAGGTTCTACCACCGGGCGCAAATCGGCCAGCCAGCGGTCGTGCCCCATTATCAGTTCGTAAAACTGTCCGCCGCTGCAAATATACTGGTCCTCAAAGGACTGGGCTTTGCCCGCCTCGACCGGACCGAGGATTTTTTCAACCAGTTCGTCGTCCACCTGGGCCAGTTCGCCCCTGGTGCCGGGAAAGAAGCGCGAGATATTGCCGTAACCCTGGGCGATAGTAGTCGCCCGCGAGGGCCGGGGTTTGAGGGGTTGGCGGGTGCCGTCCAGGCGGTTGTAGCGTTCCCCGCCGACTTCCCCGCCCTGGATAGCCCAGAGTGTGTCGGAAAGGTGTTGTTTGAGCAGGGGAATTTCGGTTTGCAGGGCCAGTTCGATATCGGTCAGGTTTGTTTCGTCACCCCGGTAAGGCGCGGCCCCGGTCAGAATCCAGGCCGGGCGTTTCTGGTACATCAGGCCGCGGGTGCCGTCAATCGGGTCCACGATTACCACAATTTTGACCTGGGAGAGGTCGTTACCTTCCGGCAGAATTTTCTTCCCGGTCGCGCCCAATCCCTCGGCCACCAGCAGACAGGGCCAGCGTTGGGCCAGCCTTTCAAAGTGTTGCAGCAAAATTTCTTCCGAGACCCGGTCAATTGCGAAAATGGTATCCCCGGCGTCGTCCTCGGCCACCACCGCGCTTAGCTGCTCGATGGCCGATTCTTCACACGCCTTTACCACCGCTTCCCGGATGGCCTCGTGGATGGCGCGTAATTCAGTTAATAACTCGCGGTAATTTTCAATCATCTTTTACCTGCTCAGGCTTGTTTTTGACTGTAATGTGTCTCGTCGGAAACGGCTAAAAGTTCGGCGGCCTTGGCTTCCGGCAGCGTATCGCTCAGGAAATTGCCCGCGCCAATCTCCGGCCCGGCCAGGTATTTTAACAGGTTGGGCTGGCGCAGGGGCGGCAGAAATCCAATAAAGAAATGGAAGTCCGAATAATCCCCGCCGTCAGAGGGGGCCTGGTGGATCGGCATTACATAAGGGAAGGGTATCTGCCAGAGGTTGTCGTAGCGCACCGTTACGCTTTTGAGGGCTTTTGCCAGGCTTTCCACTTCCGGCGCGGTCAGGGCGTAGATGTGCGGCACGCTCCGCTTGGGCGCGACATAGACCTCGTAGGCATAGCGGGCAAAATAGGGCAGGAAAGCGATAGCGTGCTCGTCTTCGTAGAGAACCCGGCGGCCATCGGTCTGTTCCGCCTTAATGATAGCCCCGAATAAAGTATCCTTCTGGCCGCTCTCCTGCCGAAAGCGCCGGGCCGCTTCCAATTCAATCTCGAAGGTCTTGAAGACAAAATTGGTGGCATAAATCTGACCGTGAGGATGAGGGTTGGAGACCCCAACAACCTCACCTTTGTTTTCAAAGCACAACACCTGCCTGACTTCGGGGCGGTTTCCCAGGTCAAAAGTCTGGGTCTGCCAGGTCTCGATTACTTTCTCGATGTCGTTCAAACCCATCTGGGCCATGGTTAAATCGTGGCGGGGACTGTAGCAGACCACCCGCGCCATCCCGGTGGCCGGGCGGTTCCGGTAGGGGAAGGGCGGGGTTTCCAGTTCGGTCGGGGCATCCGGCCCGGCGCAGGGATGGTCGTTGTCAAAGACATATACTCCTGTATAGGCCGGGTTTCGCTGCCCGCTTATCCGCTGGTTGCCAGGACAGAGGTAACAATCGTCGACATAAGTCGGGGGTGGGGTGGTTTTCCCGGAAACGGTTTGCCCAATCCAGGGACGGCTCTGGCGGTGGGCCGCGATAATGACCCATTCCTCCCGTAGAGGGTGCCAGCGCTCCTCCCACATCCCGGCTTTGCTCGCGGTATTCCCGGCCTGGTGGGCTGTTTCTGTCTCTGTCATACTGTTACTCATAAACTCCCTTTAGTCTTCAGGTGGGTTTTACTAACAATCCTTATTCCTGGTCGAACCCGTGCGGGTGCTGCGAGTGCCAGTTCCAGGCCGTTTGAATTATCGTTTCAAGGTCATACTGGGCTTTCCACCCAAGTTCGCGTTCGGCCTTCGAGGCATCGGCCCAGATTGCCGCCGGGTCGCCGGGCCGCCGTCCTACCAACTCGACCTGAATGTCGCGCTGGCTGACCCGGATGGCCGTGTCAATCACTTCCTTGACGCTGCTACCCTGTCCGGTGCCCAGGTTGAAGGCGTTGCTGGTATTGGTGCGCATTAAATATTCCAGGGCTTTCACGTGGGCCTGGGCCAGGTCTACCACGTGGATATAGTCGCGTACCGCCGAGCCATCCGGGGTAGGGTAGTCGGTGCCAAAGACTTTTACCGAAGGCGTTAACCCCAACGCGGCTTTCAAAACCAGCGGGACGAGGTTGTAAGTGTGGGTCCAGTCTTCACCGATGGTGCCATCCAGGGATGCCCCTGCGGCGTTAAAGTAGCGCAGGGCCGCGTAGCGCAGATTGTAAGCTTTATCCACCCAGCCCAGCATTTTCTCGACGGTCAGCTTGCTTTCACCATAAGGGCTTTCGGGCCCAAAGGGATTGTTGGTTTCGCTGGCCGGGAGATTGTGCGGGGTGCCGAAAACCGAGCAACTGGAAGAAAAGATGTAGTAGGGTACTTCGTGCCGGACCATCGCTTCGAGCAGGTTCACGGGACCACCCACGTTATTGTGGAAATATTTGAGAGGGTTGCCGACCGATTCCCCGGCGGCTTTGTAGGCGGCAAAGTCCATCACGGCCTGCGGTTTTTCTTCCATAAAGACTTCTTCCACCAGGGCCGCGTCGGTTATGCTCCCTTTTATCAACCTGGTGCCCGCGACTGCCTCGGCGTGGCCCAGTTCCAGGGTATCCAGCACCACCACGTCATAGCCGCTATTTTTTAATTCCCGCACAGTATGCGAACCGATATAACCCGCGCCGCCGCTTACTAAAACTTTCATGGTTTGGCTCCTTTTGTCGTTCCTGACCGCTATCTGGTTGCATCCCTCCACCCTATCTGCACGAACAACTTTATTTTATTGCACATTCGCGCAATCGTCAAGCCCATTTGGTTATGAAAAATGATAAAATGTTGTAAATTCAGGCAAATTGGGTGAAAGGCACCCTGGAAGTCATTGCTGTAGGGAGAATAAGCTGCTACAATTTAGCCAGAAGCAGTCAGTTTATAGAAGGTGCGAAAAGTGGAGACAAACGAGCGTTCCCAGTTTATCTTGCAGGAATTAATGGCCGCCGGGCAGGTCAGCGTCGATGAGTTAAGCCAGCGCCTTGGCGTCAATACCTCGACCATCCGGCGCGACCTGGAACGGATGGAACGGCAACACCTGTTGCGCCGGGTCCACGGTGGGGCCGTCCCGGTGGACACCTTTTCCTATGGCGGCTATGCCAACGATTTAACCTTCCAGACCAATATCAACCGGTATATAGAGGAGAAAAACCGGATTGCCCAGGCGGCGGCCCAGTTGATTGAGCCGGGGGATAGTATCGCCATCTCGCCCGGCACCACCACCTCTTACCTGGCCCGGACCATTCGGATGCAGCAAATCCCCAACCTGACCGTGGTTACGAACGCCATCAATATTGCCATGGAGTTGGCCGGGCTGCGAGGTTTGAACCTGATAATGACCGGGGGTATCTTTTTGCCCGACTTCTTCGCCCTGGTGGGACCAACCGCCGAGCAAAGTTTGCGGGAGATTTACGTGCAGAAGGCCTTTATCGGGGTAACGGGCCTCAGTATCGAGAACGGACTGACCGGGCCGAACCAGTTGGAAGCCTCGACCCATCGTCTAACCCTCGAAAGAGCCCGGCGAGGGATTGTGCTGGCCGACCATACCAAGTTAGACTATACGGCTCTCTACACCTTTGCCCCAATCACAGCGGTCCACACCCTCATTACCGGCAAGGAGGCTAAACCGGGTTTTGTTGAAGAACTCCGGGCCAGGGAAATAGAAGTCCAAACCGTTTAACAAGTTTTGCAAACAAAAAATCTCGGCTTCGGGTCAAACCGGAGCCGAGATTTTTTGTTGGTTAAGTAAGGCCTGGTTAAAAACTCTGGCGAACTGTCATCAACTGGTTATATTTAAGCTGCCAGACCAGCCGCCAGCCGCTAAAAATCCCCAGGAGCAGGGCCGGGGAGACCACCAGGCCGAGCGGCGTGCCGTTCAAAAACACCCTCAAACCCAGGCTTATCGCTAAACCGCCCAACCAGACCAGCATTCCCGCCAGCGACCCGAATACAACCAACTGGTCGCTTTTGTGGTCGAAAGATACCCGGTTGATAAGGCCCCGGACCACTCCAATAACCGTGCCCATTCCCAGGGCAGCCAACACCACCGCAACAGTGGCCGGGTCATTTATCGAGTCCTTCAAATTGTAGACATTCCAGATTGCGAGCAGCAGCGGCACCCGCCATAATTTAGCCGGGTTTACATACTGAACTTTTGCCAGTTGGTTGTATGCCATATAACCTACAATCACCACTCCCAGAATTATCTCGATTACCAGTTGCATTTCACTGTTGCTCATTTCGGCAGCTACCTTTCTTTCACAATTCTCATTTCCTGTATCCGGGCCGGCCCTTGACGGTGCCCGGTTTTGTTTTTGTGCTTTCTGACAGCCCTATCCTACCGCCCGGAAAGAGAGTTGAGATGTGCCGGAAGTGCTATTAAAAAGTAATGTTCTGAGAGTGACTAATGGCCTATTACCCGGCAAGAAACCATTACCAATGGCCTGGCATGGGTGACGTTCGCGCAATATTTCAACCTTTACAAAGTTTTCTGCTATACTTATCCGGCCAAAAAGCTAAATTGCAGGCTCGTTTTAATCCGGTGGGTCCAATCAGAACCGGAGCATATATAAAATTTTCCCAGCATGGAGAGAAATTTTGAGTATTGAGCAAAATGATAAAATTTTAGCCTCGTTTAAGTATGCCATAATGGATATGGACGGGGTCCTTTACCGGGGCAACCAGGCCCAACCCGGCCTTCTGGAGTTTTTCGACTTTTTACGAAAAAACGGCATTCCCTTCCTGATGCTAACCAATAATTCCGCGAACTCGGCCAGCGACTACACGCGCAAACTGGCGAAAATGGGGGTAACGGTCAAAGATAGCGAAACCGTGACCAGCGGTCAGGCTGCGTCGGTCTACCTGCGGAGTGTCGCTCCTGAGGGCGCGGGCGTCTTCGTGGTCGGGATGCAGCCCTTACGGGATAGCGTTTTTGGCGGGGAAAACGAGGGCCTTTTCGTTTCGGACGACAAACACCCTCGTTTCGTGGTCCAGGGCGGCGACTTCAACCTGGTCTACGAGACGGTTAAAAAAGCCTGTCTGCTAATCCGGGCCGGGGCGACTTTTATCGCCACCAACGCCGACCCGGTCTTCCCGACTGAAGAAGGTTTGATACCGGGCGCGGGCAGTATCGGCGCTTTGCTACAGACCAGCACCGGCCAGAAACCGCTCGTTATCGGCAAACCCGAAGCCCCGATGTACGAGATGGCCCTCAAAATGTTAGGTTCGAGCGCCTCAGAGACCCTGATGATTGGCGACAACCTCGTGACCGATATTGATGGGGCCAACCGCCTGGGTATCCCGACAGCCCTGACTTTGAGCGGCGTGACCAACGAAGCCGAGTATGAAAAGAGCTCGATAAAGGCCACCCTGGTCTACCAGGGTTTGCCCGAACTTATCGCGGCCTGGGAAGCCGCCCTGCAAGATTAAGAAGAATTTCGGGAAAGTTATCGCAAGAGGGATAAAGCCGTAGATTTTCCCCAAAAGGCTCCGAGATAAGTACAAAGAAGTATTTTTAAACAACAAGAAAGGTAACTGTGCCATGGCAAGCCAAGAATTTATCCATACCGATAGCGCCCCGGCAGCCCTGGGGCCTTACAGCCAGGCGGTCAAAATCGGTAATTTCGTTTACACCAGCGGGCAGGTCGGGATTGACCCTGCTACCGGCGAACTGATTAGCTGGAAGCTCTCCGACCAGACCGAGCAGGTCTTCAAGAATCTGCAAGCGGTCCTGGGTGCCGCCGGGCTTAGCCTGAAAGACGTGGTCAAGACGACCGTCTTCCTGGCCCACATGGGCGATTTTGCCGAGATGAACGGTATCTATGCCGGGTTCTTTGGCGACAACCGCCCGGCCCGCTCGACCGTCGAAGTCGCGCGTCTGCCCAAAGACGCCCTTATCGAAATCGAGGTCGTCGCGGCAATCCAGTAAAACACGTTGAACGAAAAAGAGCCCTCGCGAGTCCTGAGAACTTTTTCTCAATACTCGCGAAGGCTCTTTAATTTCCGTGTGGTAAGGTGACCCTGTCTGTTTAGCTTACTTGCGGATACCCAGCTTGCCAATCACGACGCGGTAGCGTTCCACGTCTTTTTCGCTCAGGTAAGCCAGCATGCGGCGGCGGCGGCCCACCAGCTTCAGCAAACCCCGGCGAGAGTGATTGTCGTGCTTATGAATCTTGAGATGCTCGACCAGTTGGTTGATGCGTTCGGTCAGAAGCGCAATCTGCACTTCCGGCGAGCCGGTATCGTTGGCATGCGTCTCAAAATTGGTCATAATGGTAGCCTTTTCGGCTTTTTGCAGCGACATTTAGCAAAACCCCCTTTCGGTTTTGTGGTAAAGTAGTTCTTTCAGGCCAGGTCGCTGCCAGGAAGTTAGCCCACATCTGTTAAAAGTTGGCAACCTGCAACCTCTCTGTGTTACTGAAAAAATGTTTGTACATAACGCTCGTCCAGGAAGTAACCAGGCCGCAGGCCGGTCCAGTATACCCCTAATGCGTTAATGTGGGGCATTATAACACAAACGGCACCCCGGCGCAACGCGAGAGACCCCTCTCACTGGGTGGGAACAGGGGTGGCACCCGTGACCGCCAGCAGGTCCTGGGGTGCCAGGCGCAGGTTCAAACCGCGCTGCCCGCCGTTGACATACATCAGGGGATGCTGCAAGGCCCCTTCGTCAATAAAAATGCGGAAGTTCTTGTTAAGGAGGGCCAGCGCCGAAATCCCGCCGACCAGCAGCCCGGTCAGGCTCTCGGCCTCTTTCTGGCTCGCCATCCGTAACTTTTTCTCGCCCACCGCCTGGCCCAACACCTTCAAATCCAGTTCGTGCGTGCCCGGCACCATCACCAGGAGCGGGCGACCCTGACCGCTTTCGGGCAGGACCACCAGGGTTTTGTAGACCACGCCGGGGTCCACGCCGAGAGCTTCTGCCGCGCCGTCCGCCGAATGTATTTCCGAAGAATAGGTCAGGGTGGTGTACTGGACTTTCCGGGCATCGAGGGCTCGCATGGCGTTGGTCTTGGGAGCCTGTTCCTTTTTAGCCATAAAAGATTTTCTAAACGACTTTCTGAGAAAAGTTTAACAATTAACCAATTTATTCTTAATAATTCGTTGATACAATAGTAGTGATACAAAAAACCAGATAAGAGTTAGAACCTGAAAATCAGGTTGTGCCGCAATCCAACCCAAATTATCCCATTAAAACCTGACTTCAGCAACTACTTTTGGAAACAGTGAAACAAAAACCTGCCGGGCTGGGTCTAACTGGGTACAGGTGTAGCAGAGCCGCATTTTTGGAGGTCAATAGTATTATTTGTGGCTTAAACCTTGCAGAGTTTGTATCAAGATTTGAATATTGTAAGCTAAATAATTGGAAAAATACTCAATTAGTGTTGATAGGGTGGTTTCGAAGGCCCGGCCCAGCCAATTTAGATTAAAAAGGCCGGTTTTTGAAACTTTGCATGTTATAATTCGTAAAGGTAATAGCTAACTAAGCTACTACCTGAATTACCCGCAACCGGAGTAACAACGGGACACAAGCCGAAAACACGGGCGAGTAAAGAAGGAACGAGTCGCGATGGATCAAATTAATCGCGCCAAACGCGATGAACAGTTTAGTGAGCCAGGTTTGGGTGAATTCCAGGAGAATTCAGCCCAGGTATCGCCGGGTGCGAATGACGCTAGCAACGAACACTTTAAGGACACGACCCAGGCGAGCGAAATTACCCAGGAGAATGATTTGACCGGAGCTTCGGCCCTGGCCGCTAATTTCAGTGGCAATTTAGCTAATAACCGTGATAACACTGCCCCCCAGCCCCAACCGGTGGCCCAGACTGAGGCCAACCGCGAGGAGGAGGCTATTGTTTCGCGCGTTTTAGCCGGGGATGTCGAGGCCTTTGCCGAGTTAATTGACCGCTACAAAGTAGCGGTGTATAACTTATGCGCGAGAATGTTGGGCGACCCTACCGAAGCCGAAGACGCTGCTCAAGAAGTCTTCGTGCGGGCGTATACCCAGTTAAAGAGCTATACGCCGGGGCGCAAATTTTCCACCTGGATTCTTTCTATCGCCAGTCATTACTGTATAGACCTGCTTCGCCGTCGCAAACCTTCGGTGGACCTGGATACGATTGCTTTCTGGAAGCAAAGCGACCAGCCTGAACCGGAGGAACGGGCTCTTACCGGGGAAGTCCGGGACGAGGTGCGCGACCTCTTGAACAAATTGCCAGATAAATACCGGGGAGTAACCATTCTGCGGTACTGGAACGATTTGTCCTATGATGAAATTGCCCAGGCGACCGGACTCTCGGTTGCAACCGTCAAAACGCGGTTGTTCCGGGCCAGAGAACTTCTGGCAAAAGAGTTGGAAAAGCAGCGCCAGGGTGAGAACCAGGCCAACCAGCGAGAGTCGTCCAGGGCCAACGCGCCGGGCGTTCTAAAGAAAAATAAAACGGTGAACAGTAATGCTAAATAGTGAGTGGATAAAGGGGATACGTAATGTTTTGCCGTGAAGCTAATCAATTTACGTCTTCCTACCTCGACGGGCAGTTAAGTGACCGGGAGGTTCGGCTCTATGAAGAACATGTTTCAGGCTGTATCAACTGCCGAGACCACCTCGATTTATTAAAACACATCCCGGCTGCTTTGCATACCGACCGGATGCTGGCCCCGAAACCTGAATTTACTACCCTGGTCATGCAACGCATCATCGTCAAAACTCAGTTCGGCGACCAATCCCAGACTTTCGAAGCCCAATATACTGCCCTCTCTTATACTTCCTCTTCTCTCGACGAGGATGAAGATGACCTTGAGGAGGATGACGATACCGAGGACGCCGAAGAAGATATAGCTTCCTCCCAGGTCCGGCCCATTTCGCTGGCCGAATTCTCCCGCGACCGCCAGGCTACCCGCGCCGGAAAGCTGGCTTCCAGCTATGTGTTGCGCTTTTCCTCGGTAGCGGCGGCCCTGGTGATGATGGTCGGGGTCGGCATTTACGCCCTGGGTAATATCAACAATACCCCGGTGGATGCGCCGACTGCCGCAGTCTACGGCTCGATAAAAGATTTCGCGGATAGCCTGCGCAACGCCCTCAGCAGCCCGCTCGAATTGATTGCCGGGGTGGCGATTTCCGCGATTATCCTGTTCAGCCTGTGGTACCTGCTCAAAACCTTGCGCCAGAACGAAGAACTTAACGTGCGGGCCGCGCAGAATATTGAGTCTAACGACCAACAATAATTTAACTGGAACAACCTGCGGTAGATAAACCGCTTTTCTAACGGACAAAGGCGTCCGTTAACTTTTATAACTCGCCCTATCTTTTACTAAATTGCCCTTTGTCCTTTGCCAGAAACCTAACTTTAGGCTAAACTTCTCTTACAACGGCTTATATTAAGCTGCTCTTTTTAACCCTTCTAGTAGAACCTGATGTGAAATGCTAAAACTCAATCCCTTCTCGAACGATACAACTCTCCGCGACATCCTTGCTAAAGAAAACCCCCCTGTCATATCGGAAAAACCTATCAGTGAAACCGGCATCACCTTTGACAATATAACCAAAGTCTACCCGATGGGCCGCCGCAACTATCAGGCCCTTGGCGGGGTCAGCCTGAGTATCGAGCCGGGGGAGTTCGTGGCGATTGTAGGACCGAGCGGCAGCGGCAAAAGCACCATCTTGAACATCATGACCGGGATTGATAAACCAAGTGCGGGGAAGATTAGTATCGGCGGCAGGGACATCGGCAAATTGAGTGAGAACGAACTGGCCCGTTGGCGGGGAGAAAACGTGGGGATTGTCTTTCAGTTCTTCCAGTTGCTGCCGACCCTGACGGCCCTGGAAAACGTGATGCTGCCTCTACACCTGCGCGGGGCGAAAGCGAACTACCAGGGCGAGGAAAGGCGCAAGCGGGCCCTGGCGAACCTGCGTATGGTCGAACTTTTCGACCACGCCCACCACCTGCCCCGCGAACTCTCCGGCGGGGAACAGCAGCGGGTGGCAATTGCTCGCGCCCTGGCGAACGACCCGCCGATTATCGTGGCGGACGAGCCGACCGGCAACCTCGACTCGGTCACAGGAGACCTCATTTTCAAAATTTTTAGGCAACTGGCCGACGAAGGCAAAACCGTTATCTACGTGACCCACGACAACCACCTGGCCCGGCAAGCCCGGCGTCTAATCCAGGTCCGCGATGGGGCTATTCTGAGCGACGAGCCGGTAGCAAGTAGATAGTATCCCCGGCCCGAACCGGCCCGGTCCTGACCACCGCGCCGTAAATCCCGGCCCGGTTTTGACGGCTTTTAGCCACTTCCTTTAACACTCGCGGCGACTCCTGGGCGGTATCGGGGTCGAGATTTATCATCGTGCAGCGGATATTCTGGCTTTCCAGCGCCACCTGCGGGCTGTCATCGCGGTTCCCAAACTGCACCACGTTTCCAATCCATTTATCTTCCTCAAAAGGGTTTCCGGTAAGAGTTTCCACTAAAATGCTCGGTCGAAAGCGGCGCGGGTCCAATTCCATTTCGGTCTCACCCTCGAACCGGGCCAGGGTCGCCAGGCTTATCATCGAGACCGGCGAGTCGTCGAACAAGCCGTGCTGCTGGTCGAATAGAAAAGCCCCTTTTTCATAGCTCGCTTCCAGTTCGGTCAGCAGTTCGACGCTTTCCAGTGGGAAATTTTCCCCGGTCGGGGTGGTTACGCGGACGGGCGAGGTGAGCGGGTGGGCCGGGTCGGTGAAGTAGGGTTTGTAGCGCAGCATGTCGTTAATCTGGCGTCCGGTCAGCCAGGGGAAATTGGAGTGGTTATCGGCCCGCACGAAGGCATAACGCCTATCTCCCGCGAAACCCTGCTCGGTTAAAAAGACCTCGTCCAGTTGGTGCCCGTGCATGGACTTCACCGGGTAGCGAAAAAGAGCTTTTATAATGCCGACCGCTTGTTTTTCTTCTGCCATTTTCTTTTCTTCTAATTTATGGGATATTGAGCCTGCCAGGCTAACCTTGCGTCGGCATCTTTCGTTATTGTACCAGCAAATTCATCCAGTTTGAGAAAGGTCTGCCAGGGTTCTTCCCCACACTTTTCGGCAATCTTCCGGCAAAGCACCATCTCCAAACTTTCTTCACGTTTGCCTTTCCAGACCTTATCCGACCACGCCACCAGCAGATCTTCAATTCCAATATTTTCGCTTTCTTCATTCCAGCGAGCGTGCGTCCGGGCAAACCGGGTATATTTCTCATCCAGGCCGTTTTTCAGAAGCAATTCGGGACCGATTTTTTCGTGATTTTTACCGCTCCCGCTCAATTCTTCCGGGTAAATAGCCTTGCCGATGTCGTGGGTAGCCGCACCTATCAGGACCGCCTCTTTGTCAAAAGTCAGTTGGGGCCAGACGAGTTCAACCTTTGAAGTCACCGTTACGGCCACGTCATAGACAAGCCGGAGATGGGCCACCAATCTTGGCGGTGCCTTGACTTTTGCCAGAATACCTGAAATTTCAGGCGGTAATTCTCTAAGCTCTAACATTCCAAACTTAACGTAATGGATGTATTTCAACACAAAGACTAATTTTAATGATAAACCGGCCCCTCTGCAACTATCTACTAATACCATTAAATTTGTAAAAATAGTGGCTTTTTACTAAAATCCGGGCAAATGTAATCTGCTCTTTCCGGTTGGTCCTTTCAAAAATGAAGGCTCATGAAAGGCCAGCTAACTTACTGCTCAACTTATAAAAAGATTTAAGGAGACGACATGTCCGGTTTTGACCTTGTAATTCGAGGTGGAGAGATTATCAACGCAGACGGCTCGGTAAAGGCCGACCTCGGCGTTAAGGATGGAAAAGTTGCTCAAATCGGGGGCGAGATGTCCGCCGAGGTTGAAATAGACGCCAGCGGCAAGCTGGTTTTCCCTGGCGGAATCGACGCCCACGTCCACCTGCGGACCCAACCCGCCCCCAGTGACGAGCCGGTCTGGGTGGACGATTTTACCAGCGGGTCATCGGCGGCCCTGGCCGGGGGCGTTACCACCATCGGCAACATGACCTTTATCCCGCCGGAAGAAATGCCCCTGGCCGGGTTGCAGCGGGAAGGTGCCGCCGCCAGCCAGCAAGCGATTGCCGACTTCTTCCTGCACCCGATTATCACCAATCCCTCGCCGCAAGTGTTGGACGAAATTACCCGCTTGCAGGAAGTTGGTTGCAACAGCATCAAAATCTTTACGGTCATTCCCCAGTTTGACGCCAATGTGCAGGGTTATCTCGAAGCGGTGCGGCGGGCCGGGGCTAACGGTATCATTTCGCTCATTCACTGCGAGGACCACGGTCTTATCGAGGACGCCACCCACCAGCTAACTGCCGCCGGACACGCCGCCCTCTGCTATTTTCCCGAAAGCCGTCCCGTGGTCGCGGAAGTGGTGGCGACTCAGCGGGCCGTCGCTTTTGCTGAGGCCACCGGTTCCCCGGTCTATATCGTCCATCTTTCCTCGAAACGCGCTCTCGAAGTCTGCGCGGAAGCCCAGGCGCGGGGCATCCCGGTCTTTGTCGAAACTCGCCCGCTCTACTTGCACCTGACCAGCGAACGCTTTGACGAGCCGGACGCCGCCAAGTATGTCGGGCAACCGCCTTTACGGGAAAAAGAGGATGTCGAGGCCCTCTGGGAAGGGGTCGCTAAAGGCCAGATTCACACGGTCTGCACCGACCACGCCCCCTGGATGCTCAAGGATAAACTCGACCCGACCCTCGATATTACTAAACTGCGGCCCGGCGTCGAAAATCTCCAGATGATGCTGCCGATGCTCTATTCTGAGGGGGTACGGACCGGGCGGATTACCGCCAACCGTTTCGTGGAAGTGACCTCGACCAACGCCGCCAAACTGTTTGGCCTCTACCCGAGCAAGGGCGCTCTCGCGGTCGGGAGCGACGCCGACATCACGATTTTCGACCCCGAACTGAGCCAGCAGGTCGAGAATTCGATGCTCAAGTCGAAGGCGGACTACTCGGTCTACGAAGGCTGGACCGTCACCGGGTGGCCGGTCACGACCATCCGGCGCGGCGAAGTGGTCTACCGGGACGGCCAGGTGATAGGCGCGCCCGGTACCGGCCAACTGGTCGCGCGCGGCCAGACCCAGGCGAAAACCCTATAAAATATAAAACCCCTCGGTCTTAACAGGCCGGGGGTTTTATATTGCCCAAATGATAAAGGACTTACCTTTTAGCTACCTTCGTTTCTTTGGGCGCGTCCAGGGTCAAGGCCAGTTCGCGTTTTAGCTTCGTGGACTGGGTAACATAGGTCCTGGCCGCTACAATGCCCGAAACCACCGGCAGGATGACATAGAACGCCACGAAATAGGGCAGGTAGGTTGGGGCCAGGAGGGTCAGAAGGCCCCACAGGCTCACCCAGAAGAAGGCCTGCTCGAAGGTAAAGAGCAGGACTGCCATGGCCGGGCGGCGGCTTTTCAGCCACCCCGCGCCCAGGAACCCGCACCACCCCAGGAGTGTTTCTATCGCGAAGATACCCAGCGGGTTCTGGTTCAGAATTGTCCGGGCCGGGACAACGAAGGGCCTATTTTTAGCGACGCGCTGGCTGGTTTCCTGCGAACCGCTATCGGCGGCATAGGTGACAATCGTGCCGCCATCGGCTCCCCCTTCGAGGCTGGTCTTGCCGATGGAGTTGCGGGCTTCCTCCCTGGCCGCTTCAATAGAGGCTGCCGGGACATTTACCGTTAGCATGTATTTCCAGGTGCCGGAAAAACCTTGCCCGACCCGGCCCGTTACCGCCATCAGCCGTTCCGAGCCGATAGTCTTGAAAACGTTAATAAAGTAGCCGATGTAAGACGCCCCTACGATGGCGTAAAGAGCCGTCAGAATCCAGTCGTGCCAGCCGCCCGTGACTTCCTGGCGGGCCTGGGCAAAGGTGTAACCCTCGCGGATTAAGATACCTTCTGAAATCCCCAGGTAAATCAAGGTCGCGTAAAGAATTACCACCCCTATCGCCACCGAAGCCAGCGAGAATTTCGCCAGTTTGTGGCTGTAAAGCGGGCGTTCGGTCATGCGCGGCAGCACGTAAAGGCCAATCGTCATCAGGGTCAATGTCACGACACCGACGATATTCATCTGGGCATGGGAGGTCGGCAGTATGAGTTCCCCGGCCTCGCGAGCCTCGTCTAGCCACTGGCTGGCCGAAGGCAAAATCTGGATGATACCCTGGCTCGTGCTGATAAAGAGGAAAAGCGAGGAAATCCCCAGAAAAACGCCCAGGTAGCGTTCGCGGGCGGTCCCCAGTCCTTTTTTGAGGGTTAGAAGCACGTTCAGGATAAAGGTCCACATCCCGATAGCCATCAGGCTGCCCATAATCGCGATGGGCAGAGGGTGCCAGATACCCATCTGGTCTTTGGCGGCGGCGGCGGTAATACCCTGCGAAATAACCTTGTCCCCTTCGATAAAACCGAGGGTAATCAGGGTCAGCCAGAAGCCGAACACCCCGATAAAAAGGGTCACAAAGGAAAAATTAGCCAGTTTGACCGAGTGAATCGGGTGGCCGACAAACCGGGGCAGGAAGTAATAGACGAAGCCCATAAAGGCGAAAATTACCCCGCCAACCAAATTCATGTGGGCGTGAGAAGCCGGGTCAATCAGTTGGCCCGCCCCACCCGTCTTGTAAAGCCAGTCCAAAGACCAGGGCAAGACCTGGTAAACCCCCTGTAAGGTGCCAATCAGGAGGGCAATCGAGGCGACGAGGTGGAACTTGGCCGAGAATTTCTCCAGGGCATTCCCGGTGCGGCGGCCCTGCCAGATGGTCAGGACCACGTTGGTCACGTAAATCCAGTAACCGAGGCCCATTGAAGAAGCCGTAATCGCTTCGGGGAACTTGTGCCAGAACCCGACGATGTCCTTGGCCTGTTCGTAGGTGTAGCCCTGGTGGACCAGGTTTCCTTCCGCGAAACCTATCGGAATCAGGGCGCAGTAAAACCCGATAACCCCGCAGGCAGTGAACCAGAACGACACGTTGCAAAGGGTCTGGCTGTACATCGGGCGCTGGATAATCCGGGGCAGCAGGTAATAAGTGATACCGGCAATCGAGATGGTCCCGCCCAGTACCACGTTGATGTGGGTCAGACCCAGGTTTGTAATAAGGTGTCCGCCATAATCGGCGTCGCGCAGCCAGTCGGCCACCCAGGGGAGACGCTGGATAACGCCATGCAAAGCCGCCAGGCCGAGCGCGATTGCCTGGACGATGACAAATTTGACCAGGATAGAATCATCCGAAAGGGGTTTTCCGTCCGGCCCGATGTTATTGGTGTTGTAGAGTACCCGGTTATTGTTGGGTACAAAGAGAGGCTGGCGAGTCTTTTTGAGCGGTTTTTCCACGGAAGACATGTTCGAACCTACCTTATTTTTTGAGGTAACCGTAAGCGCCTGGTCGAGCAGTCCAACGACAGGCGCGAGGCCATAGAATTATTTTTGGGTCGGGCTGGAAACCGCCAGGTCGTCCTGGCTGGCTTCCGGGGTGGGCGCGGTCAGGGCCGGGACCGGGGTCGGCGGTTGGAGTTCCTCGGTTGGGACCGGGAAGACCTCTCCCTTGCGCCCAATAAAGGCCACGACACTGACCACGATAATGCCAACCAGCACCCACAGGAGCCAGTCATAGTCAAAACCCGAACCGGGTTCGTCGGGCGCGCCGACCGGCAACCGGAACTGGACCTTGTTCGTACCAAAACCGGGACCATCCACCTGGATATACCAGTGGCCGTTAAACCCGAAGGTCATATTGGTAGTGTATTCGCCCGGTTTGCCGCTAAATGGGAGGGGTACCGGTCCGATGTTGGGGGTGCGCGGGCCGTTGTGTTCCTTGGTTACCTGGCCGCTATAGTCCCGGATAGCGGTCATGTTGAGTTGCAAATTGTTGGCGGGCTGGCCCTGCAAATCGGTCACCTGGAATTTGAAGGCCAGGCTATCGAGGGCGTCGTGGTTGCCGGATAGCTCCGGGGCCACAAATTCAATGCGGTAGTTACCAACGGTCTGCACGCGGGGCGGGTCCACGGTTACTTCGGCCAGGGCCAGGCTGCTAAACGTGAAGGTTGCAGCCAGCGCAAGGGTTAAAGCCGTAAAAACCGAAAAGGCCCGGTGCCGCCTGGGTTTTTGCGAGAAAATTTTCATATTTGTACCTGTTATTTGGCCGTGGTCGGGTCTTGGACCGTGAAATAAGCGTAGTTGCGCCCGCCGAACATACCGCCGGTCGGAGCATCTATGCTATATTTTCCGCTCGGCCAGGGTTTATTATTAGCCGGAGTGACTGTCAAGCTATAGAATTTATCGTCGCCCGCGAGATACCTGGCTTGCCTGGTATAGCCGCCTTCAATTTGCTGGTCTTTGTTGGGGCCATCCAGGAAAGTAATAAAATAATTTTCGGGGATTTCCAGTTGCTTGGTGGTAAAAATGACCTGGAAAGGTGTTCCGTAGGGTATCTGGGTAATTTCCTGCTGGTCGTAGTTACCCGGTTCGGTGGCAATAATTACCTCGCGGTATGTCGGCTCGCTGTCGAGTTTGATGTAAATTTTATCCTGGTAGAGCTTGTCGTTATCGACGTAAGGGGTGAGGTAGGGCTCGTTGATACTGACCAGGAGCATAATGATGGTGAAAAAGAGCATCGCTCCCAGCATCGCCCCTACGATTACAAAAGCGATACGCCCGGCGAAAAAGCCTAATTTGGTCTCTTTGCCGCCGTAGAGCAGACCATGTTTTTTCGGTGGAGTGGGTGGAGTGGGTTTATCTTTGCCATCACCCTGTCCGGTCTTTGGTGGGTCTATTACTTGCATGTTGCCCTGAACTTCCAGGGAACCACAGTTTCATCCATTGAAATTATGGCTCCATTTATGGTTGGTTGCCTGATCCGTGCTATTCGCCAGGGACCCTTTTGGAGTCTCGTTCAACGTTTAACTTTCCCCGTTACCCGATGTTTTCGTAAACCATCACGGTAAGCGGGTCTTCCTCCGTCGCCAGTTGTTCTTCCAGTTCGCGGATAGTCGGCTGGCGGGCGTAAGCCTGTAAATCCTCCATGGTGGACCACTCGGTGAAGATGGTAAAGACCACCTTGCCCTGCGGGTTGACCGAACGCCAGACCGCCGTCGAAATAAGACCGTTCAGGGTCTGGCAGATGAATTTCCGCCCCCCAATCAGGGCTGAATAGACCAGTTTACCCGGCCTGATTTCCTCGGCTTCCTCTCGTGACATGGCAATGGTGGTGGTGCGGATAAACGCCATTTTTCAACTCTCCTTTGTCAGGTCAATAATTCCAGGCGCTCCTGCGAGCTAAGGGAGCGCCGTCAGGGTTTACCTACTTGGTGAAGTGGTTCCCTAAAGTTATATTTACCCATTCGTTACCGACGCCCAGGTAGATGGCGAACATCACCAGGCCAAAGAAAATCATCAGCCCGAAAAGGAACAACAACATCAAGGGCAGCCCTTTATCCTCGGCCTCGTGCGGCTCCTCGGTGAAGGAAACATTCTCCTCCGGCAAGAGAATCATTTCCTTGATCCGGTCAAACCGTTCGCCCGGTACGACGTGCCCGACGACCTCGCCCCGGTGAGGGAATTCATGCTCACCCTTTTGCATTTTTTCCATAAAGTTTCTCCGCCTCGCTCCTGTCTCGCAGGCTTCTAGCTCTAATACTTCACCCCGGTAATGATGCCGTTTATCACGTAGGCCGCCAGGACTATCAGGACTACCGCGTATAGCACAATCAGGAAGGCGGGCAAACGGCCATAGGCGGCCTGGACCTGCCCGGCGAAATCCTCGGCGGTGCGCTCGAACGGCACCTCGTTTTCCCGTTTGCTGCGCCCGCTCCTGGCCCACAGCCAGATCAGAACGAGCATCAATATCCCAAAACCAAAGATTATCCCGTCTATAATCGGGTTTTCCTGCCAGGGTTTAATCGAATCGGGTACGGCATTAGCCTGGGCCAGCACATCCTGGAAAAAACTTTGCATCGCGGTTCTCCCTTGCCGTTAAGCTTCGGTTAAAGCGTATTTATCCAATTCGTCGCCATCTTCATCCAGCAGGGCGTCGAGCAACATCTGGTTTTTGATGGCTTCAGGGTTTTTTAACTCGCCGTTGGCCCAACTCCACATCACGCCCAACCCGGTCATCAACACGAAAATCATGGCGATAAGGAGCATGTCCCCGGCTTCGGCCAGTTCGTCACCGCCGACACCTTCGTGAGCCGAGGCCGGCGCGATGAAAACCATCATCATCACGACCACCAGTAACAGCGAAATTACTACTTTTCGTTTCATAGTGTGTACCTGTACTTCACTAAAGAATCGGGGGCAACCTTTTGCCCTTTTACGAATTTTGAGCTCAACCCTCACCCTTTACTTGGAAGGGGTCGGGGTATTGACCACCGGTTGCTGGGAGGCCCCGCCGCTACCGGTTGGAGGCGGCCCGGCGGTCGGCGTCGGGTAATTAAGGTTCTGGCCGTACTGGAAGCCCTCGGCGTTCTGGTCGAAGGGCGCAGGTTCCGGCCCGGCCAGACCGCCCCGCACGACCATATTCGAGTTAAGCTGGTCGTCCGGCACCGTCAGGCCGCCATTCGGGATAGTCCGCAGGAAGTTAATCACGTCCCAGATGTCCTGGACGGTCAGGTAATCGCCCCAGGCTGGCATAGCCGTACCCGGCAGGCCAAAGAGCAGGAAGTGATAATACTGGCCCTCGCTGTGCTGCATCTGGACGCTGGCGTTCGTGAAATTGAACGGCTTCGGTTCCAGGTAAGTCGCCGCCGGGCCGTCGCCCTGGCCGGTGTAGCCGTGGCAACCGACGCAGTTGGTGATATAAATCTGCTTGCCGTGTAAAAGGCTGCGCTGGGTCGGTGGGACGGCGCTCTTGGTATTGACCCAGGAGGAAGGGACCAGCGTTTTCAGGTAATCGAGGTGGGCCTGGGAATAGTTCGCGTCATTGGCGACCCCGTTCGCGCCTGACTTACCCTGTAACGAAGCCACAATTTTGGTCTTTTCGGTCTTCTGGACATTCGTCCGGGCGTCCGCCGATTTCTGGCCGAGGCTCTGGACGTAGGCGATAAGCTTGGTCGTTTCGTCATAGCTCAAGAAGCTGAACTGCGGCATAATCGAGTTCGGGCTGGTGTAGCGCGGGTTGGTGAAGTGGGCGCGGTGCCAGTCGTCGGGGTGGACGCCGCCTTCCTGGGAAAGGTCGGGGCCGGTGCGTTCGGTGCCGAGCAGCATGGTCTTCTGGAAGATATAGTCGCCCGCCTGGGCCACTCTCAGGGCCGGGGCGCCACCGGCAGCGTTCCAGTCCTGGGGCCGGACGTACTGGGTATGGCAGTAGACGCAGCCGTTACCCATGTATATCTGGCGTCCCGCTTCCTCCTCGGCGGTCAGGGGCCGGGCGCTATCGGATGGCAGGGGTTGGAAAGTCAGGGTCGAAACCCCCAGCGTCATAAAGACTACCGTTATAACTACCAGGATTGCGCCCGCCAGGACCGCGCCAAACGTCATCTTCATAGTAACTTCCTCGTGACTTCCTCAGAGTTTTACTAAAGTAGCCCGGTAATAACTATTTGGTCGGGGCCGGAACCGTCGGCAGGTACTGGTTCGCGGTGTTTACTGACTGCAAACTTCCCAGGATTAAAATTGCCAGGACCGCTATCAGGAAAAGCACCACGATGGTAATCAAAATCATTTCGAGCGGCAGGGCGCGGCGACTCTGCCCCATATATTTTTCAGGGTGTAATTTTTCGTCCAAACTACCTGTAGGTATAACATCGGGTGGTTGCGACATCTTCTTATCTCCCTAATTGCCTCGGCATTGCCGGAATTCAGTCTTTGAATTCAGTCTTCTTTGGGGGGCGCGTAGCCCAGGGACAGGCCGGGTGCGAGCGGGCTGTAAAGCCTCCCGGCCCCTATATTCTAACCACCGACTTCGGCCAGCGATTGCTCCATCTGCGTCTGGATGCGTGGACCGCTACGGACCGTCTTGTAAATGTTGTAAGCCTGGATGTAAGCGCCCACGACGACCATCGAGCCGCCGATAGCCCGGACCGCGAAATAGGGTTTCAAGTCCTGGACCGTTTTGTAGACCGGTTCGCCCCGCAGCCACTCGGCCCCCTGGATTAGCCCTACCACTTGCAGGCTTATCATAATCAGGAGGAAGCCGCTCACGACCATCCAGAACTGGATTTCTGCCAGGCCAGGGCTGTATATCCGGCGTTTGAGAGTGACCGGGATGATGTAATAAATCGCGCCCATCGCCCAGGTGGTCATGGTGCCGAGCAAGGCCAGGTGGGCATGCCCTACAATCCAGTTGGTGAAGTGAATCAGCCGGTTAAAGCTCTGGACCGCCTGGAAAGGCCCCTGAATACAGGTGATAAAGTAGAAGACTGTCCCGACCAGTACGAATTTCAGGGGTAGAGAGGCGTATATCCGGCCCCAGTTGCCGCGCATGGTCATCCAGATGTTGGTCAGGAAGGTCAGCACCGGGATGAACAGACCGATAGAACCGAGCGTGGCGATAAGTTTCAAATAGCCGGGGGTGGGGGTCGCCAGGATGTGGTGCTGGCCGACCATCGAATAGAACAGGCTGATTGACCAGAAGCCAATCATAGACATCAGGTGACTGTAAACCGGGGTCTTGGTAATTACCGGGACGAGATAATAGACCAGGGCGACGCCGCCGGTCGTAAACCAGAGGCCCAGGATGTTGTGTCCGTAGAACCAGTTCCAGGTCGCGTCGTTGATACCGGTCAGCGAACCGCTAAAGAGGTTCTGGTTGGGCTCGTCCGGGTTGCCGACAAAAGGCGACCAGATGACGTTACCAATCGCGTAGACCAGCGGCAGCCAGACCACCGAACCCATGATGTACCAGATGCTGACGTAGAGTTTTTTCTCACGCCGTTTGTAGATGGTCATCAGGATGTTAAAGGCGTTGAGCAGGAGGACAATCATGACAAAGATGTCGAGCGGCCAGATCATCTCGGCGTACTCGCGGGCCTGGCTGAACCCTGCCGCCAGCGTCAGGACCATCAGGATTCCAACGATGTTCCAGAGCCACATCGAGACCTTGGCAAGCTGTTCGCTCCAGATGGGGCGGCCCGTCAATTTTGGCACGATGTAATAAAAGGCCCCGATGTTCGCCATGGAAAGCCAGAAGAAGGTCACGCTGTTGACGTGGATGGGCCGGATACGCCCGAACTCCAGGTATGAGATACCGCCCAAAAAGTCCGGCGAAACCATTTCAATAGCGGCGATAAGGGCAAAGGAAGTGCCTACGGCCAACCAGATTATCGAACTGTAAATCCAGGCTCTACTCGCGCCATATTCATCGGTAGAGGTTGCCGCTCTACTCCCGCTTAATTCTTGCGTAGCAGTCATCTTTGAATAGCCTCCGGCTTTAACGTAACCTATTACAACTCAAGGTTCGAAGCTTTATGGTTGTTAGTACCATTCCTCCACCAGTTCGGGCCGGGCGAGCAATAAAGTTCCGGCCAGGGCGAAGAAATACTGGTTGGAGATATTGAACAGGTAGCCGCCTGTAAAAATCAGTAGCAGTCCAAACGCGGCGGCCCGGCGAAATTTCCCTTCGCGCAGGTGGCCCAGGTTAAAAAAGACCGTGTATAGCAGGAAAAACAGGGCGATTATGTACAGCGGCAAAGGCAGTTGCATGGTGTAGCCGAGCGCATATAGCCCCAGGATTGGCACGATGTCCGATTCGGCCACCGTCAGAAAGGTCAGGCCCACGAAAATCCCGGTAAGGACCAGCGCCCCCACGAAAGCGGGCCAGTTGCGGACCATCGACCGGAGCGGGTTTTTCTCGCCCCCGCCATAAATAAAATAAAGCACTACCCCGTTGACCAGCACTGCCGCCTCGCCCACCATCAGCAAGGGGATAAACCAGTTTTGCGAGTTGGGCAGGTGCAGGTAATCCTGCAAGAGTTTGGCGACTACCTGGATAACGTACCCGGACCAGAGCAGCCCGATAAAAAGGCGGCGCAGCCACTCGTGGTTCGCTTTCCAGTAGTCCCAGGCCAGGGCCGAGAAAGCCACTATCAGCGAAATCCGCAACAGCAGCGACAGGGCCGGGACTTCCTCGTTCGGGAATAACTGGGTAAAAGTGATTAGCAGGACCAGGGCGATACTCACAAAGGCGACCGCCAACGCCCAGTTGCGGGCCGCGACCCTGCTCCCCTGGACCCGGCCAAACCGCCCGGCTTCCCGCAGTTTTAACACTGCCAGGGTCAGCATAATGACCGAGATAATGACCGAGAAGGTCAGGACGAATCGCCCGATACCGCTCAGGATGTCGTAGACGGTTTGAAAGGTGCTTTGCTTGGGGATAAAGACCCCGATGCGCGAGAAAGTCCGCCACAGGAGCAATTCCAGCACCGCCGAGATTGCCAGGGCTACCAGCACCCACCGGAAAAGGTTGGGCCGGGCCGGGTCCGCCGCCACCGGGCGGGTCTCAGGCGGAGTTATGCCGTTTTTTCGTTTGATATTGACCGCCATTTGTTACCTATTTGCCTCCCGAACCCACCTGGCAGTCGGCGGGGCGGACCCCACCCGGCAGCACGCTGACATCCGGGAAAACATTAACATCGCACAACGGGTCGTCCAGAATCTTGTCGGAATTGCTGGGGTCGGGTCCCTGGTAACCGCCGGGCGCGCCCTTGCCATATGTCGGGTCGAATTGGAGCATCAGGGCCGGGGTCAGTTGCTCGTCCGGTACGACCAGGCCGCCCTTCGGAATAGTCCGCAGGAAGTTAATCACGTCCCAGATGTCCTGGACGGTCAGGTAGTCGCCCCAGGCTGGCATGGAGGTGCCGGGCAGGCCAAAGAGCAAATACTGGTAATACTGGCCGTCGCTGGCGGCGAGTTGAAGTTCGGGCCGGGTGAAGTTGGCCGGGTCGGGCTTCATAAACTGGGAGGCCGGGCCGCGTGAATCACCGTACTGGCCGTGACAGCCGATACAGTTGGTCACGAAGATTTGTTTGCCGTGCAGGAGGCTGCGCTGGGTCGGCGGGACCGCGCTTTTTAGTTCTTTCCAGCTATCGGGGACCATTGTTTTAATCTGGGCCAGGTGGGCTTCGTAACTGGTATTCCAGGCTTTCATCACCTCGTCCTGGGTCGATTTAAGCTGGGCCATGCGGGCATCGGCGGCTTTACCGCCCAGGCTCTGGACATAGGCAATCAGGTCGTCCAGTTCGCGCCCCTGGATGAAGGAGAATTGGGGCATTATTGAGTTCGGGCTGGTGTAACGCGGGTTGGTGAAGTGGGCGCGGTGCCAGTCGTCGGGGTGGATGCCGCCTTCCTGGGAAAGGTCGGGGCCGGTGCGCTCGGTGCCGAGCAGCATGGTTTTCTGGAAGATATAGTCACCCGCCTGGGCTACCCGTGAGGCTTTCGCGCCCCCGGCAGCGTTCCAGTCCTGGGGCCGGACGTACTGGGTATGGCAATAGACACAGCCGTTACCCATGTATATCTGGCGACCGCGTTCTTCCTGGTCGGTTAACGGTCGAGCGGTATCCGACGGTAGTGGTTGAAAGGTAAGGGTAGATACCCCTAGCGTCATAAACACTACGGTGATTACAACTAAGACAGCCCCGGCCAGCACTGTGCCGAAGGTCATTTTCATGCCCGCTACCTCCTAGACTAGAAACGACATTGTAAGCCCGGTTGATAAGCGCGAAATCTTAAATTGGCCGAATCCCGGTAAGCTTTACGGCCAAAAAACCGTCTGAGCCAGGTACCGAAATGGAACTATTTTCTTTTAGTTTGTAGTATGAAAAGGAATATTGCTGAACCATGCGATCTAATGTGTAACCTGCTACTATTATAGGTGTATGATTGGTCCTTGTCACTAAGTCTATGGTTGAGAAAAGTTAAGAATTATAAAAGGGTTTTGCAAAGGGATTTTTCATAATATGGTCGGGGAAAAGGCCAAAAAAACTAAAAAAGAACTGGTCGGGTTCCTTACCGGCACTCTCGGCATAGCCCTGGCTACCGCTATCCTCAAATTCTTCGAATTCGAGCAATTTCTTTATAATGTCGCCCTGGTCTTTATCCTGGTGGTGCTTTTAATTGCCAGCCGGTTCGGTTTATGGCCGGGGATAGCCGTTTCCATCCTCGGCCTGCTCAGCCTGAACTACTTCTTCATAACGCCTTTTGGGACGCTCTATATAGACTCCGCCGCGGGGGTAGTGGCGGTGGTCAGCTTCCTGGTGGCCGCCATTATCACCAGCGAGATTGCCGCCCGCGCCCGCCGCAACACCGAACAGGCCAAACTGGGCCAGCAGGAAACCTCGGCCCTGAACCAGGTCAACGTGGCGGTGCTGGGTGAAGCCCAACCTGCCCCGATGCTCCAACAGGTGGTCCGCCAGGTCACCCAGAACTCCGAGGCCGGTTTCGCGGCCCTCTACACGGCCACTCCCGACCAGCCTGACCAACTGACCCTGAACGCCAGTTACCCCGAAGTCCCCGCCGCCGGACCGCCTCCCTCCTTTAGCTCGGCCCTGGTTGATTCTTCGTTTAACAGGAAGGAACCCATTTATGCCCGGTTGGAAGGGCAAGGCCGGACCGCTTACCTGCCCCTTTTGCGGGGCGAGCAGGCCCTGGGGGTGCTGTTTGTCTTCTTAAAGGAGCCAAAAGAAACCACCAAAAGAAAACCCTCTGCCGAAAAAGAGAAAGAAGTCTTTGAGCCGCAGGAGCGGCGCTGGTTTCAAATCCTGGCGAACCAGGCGGCCCTGGCGGTTGACCACGCCAACCTTATCGCCGAAAATGCCCTGGTCGCCAGCCTGAAAGAGACCGACCGCCTTAAATCAATGTTACTCGGCCTGGTTTCGCACGAATTGCGCACCCCTATCACGGCCATCAAGACCGCCGTGGCCGGGTTGAAAGACGCCGGGACCGAGCTTGAGCCGGACGAACTCACCGAATACGTCGAAATTATTGACCAGGAAAGCGACCGGCTCAGCCGCCTGATTTCTAACCTGCTTGACCTAAGCCGGATTGAAGCGGGCCGCCTGGTGCCCCAGAAGGGGCTCTACTTCTTGCCGGAAATAGTCGGCCAGACCATAGACCGCCTGACCCGCGCGAACGCCCTGGCGCACCACCCGGTCGAGGCCTGTTTCGAGGATGACCTGCCCCTGGTCCCGCTTGACTATCTGCAAATCGAACAGGTGGTTTCAAACCTCCTGGAAAATGCCGTAAAATATTCCCCGGTGAACAAGCCAATTTCGGTCGAGGTTTGCCAGGCTTCCCGCTTCGTGACTACCCCGTTCCAACCCGGCGAACGCCCTGGCGAAACTGAAAAGACCGAGCGGGTGCCGGGCGTGATGGTGGAGATTGCCGACCGGGGCAGCGGCATCCCCGAAACCGAACTGGGGCATATCTTTGAGAAATTCTACCGGGTCGCGCCGGGCCGGGAAGCCCGCCTGACCAACCCGGTCCCCGGCAGCGGCCTGGGGTTGGCAATTTGCAAAGGTATAATTGAGGCTCATTCCGGCCAGATTTGGGCTGAAAACCGCCAGGGTGGCGGCAGCATTTTTTCGTTTTGGTTGCCGATTAGAAGTGTTTAGTTTTCAGTTATTAGTTTTTAGTGGTGAACCGTTTGTAAAGAATTTCCTTTGAAACCACTTAAAATCTAAAAATCTTCAAATTGTTAGGTAAGAGTACAAGCTCATCAAGCTAAATCAGATTTACTAAACACTAAATACCAAAAACTAAACACTTTTCAAGAAAATGGAAACACACGATAGACCCGCAGAAAATAATACAATCCTTGTAGCCGACGACGAGCAGTCCATTTTGCGAACCCTCAACCGCAACCTGACCCGGCGCGGTTACAACGTCATTATGGCGGCGGACGGCCAGGAAGCCCTCGAACGGGCTGAGGAAAACCTGCCCGACCTGGTTATTCTCGATTTGATGATGCCCAAAATTGACGGCCTGGAGGTCTGCCGCCGGATTCGGGAATGGAGCCAGGTGCCGATTATCATTCTCTCGGCGGTCGGGGAGGAGCGGCAAAAAGTCGAAGCCCTCGACCTCGGCGCGGACGATTACCTGACCAAGCCGTTCGGTATGGACGAACTGCTGGCCCGGATTCGGGTGGCCTTGCGGCGGAGCGCCAAGCTCAAAGAGAACTCGCGCAAAGAGGATTTGTTGGGCTTTAACGACGAGGATTTGCAGATTGATTTCGCCCGCCGCCTGGTCACTTTCCAGGGCCAGGAAGTAAAACTCACTCCCAAACAGTACGACCTCCTGCGCTACCTGGCCCAGAACGCCGGGCGGGTCATCACCCACCGGGCCGCCCTGGTCAACGTCTGGGGACCGGAGTACGGGCAGGAAAGCCAGTATTTGCACGTCTTTATCGGCCAGTTGCGCCAGAAAATCGAGGTTGACCCGGCCCACCCCCGTCACATCATCACCGAGCCGGGCGTGGGGTACCGCTTCAAAGAAGCCGCCCGCCCCTGAAATATAACCCCTTTTTCCTATTTCGAATTGCCTTGACTTAACATAAAATGGCCTGTATATTATTGGATATTCTATGTTTGAATATTCAATACTGCAGATTTTCTTTAAGCGCGGGTGGGTTTTATGATTTCAGATGCGATGCCAACCGAATATGCCCTGTTGGGTCTACTCCTTGACGGCCCAAAACACGGCTACGAACTGGCCCGGCGTTTTTCGCCCGAAATGGCCCTGGGCGAGATTTGCCACCTCGAAATGAGTATGCTCTATGCCTTGCTCAAAAAACAGGAAAAGGCCGGGCATATCGAGGCCGAACTGGAAAGCCAGGGCGCCCGGCCACCCAAACGGGTCTTTCACCTGACCCCCCTGGGACGGGCCGCTTTTATGGAGTGGGTGCGGACCCCGGTCGGTCGGGCGCGGGACATCCGGCTCGATTTCCTGGTCAAACTCTATTTTGCCCGCCAGCTTGGGGTGGACGATGTGCTGGCCCTGATTGACCGGCAGCTTGAGATTTGCCTGTCCCTCAGCGATCGCCTGGAGCGCGGGGTCGGCCTGAACGAAGACCTCGACGATTTGATGAGTATCAGCGCGGGGAACTATAGCGGGTTCGATTCCAACGAGGAAGACGAGCTTTACCAGCGCAGCGGAGGACGCCGCAGCCATCCCCGCCCCAGCGAGCAGGAACTCAACCGCCACCGCACCGCCGAGGAAGACCAGTTTGCCCAACTGGTCCAAAAACTTCGCCTCAAAGAGAATGAAGCCACTATCGAATGGCTGCGGGCCAGCCGCCGCGAGCTTGGCAGCTATTATTAGGGAGTTGGGACATCGGGTTGGGCCGGGACGGTCGCGCCCGTTAGCACCTTCCAGTGAAGCGGCAATGTTATCGCCATGTGGCGGTCGGCGGTGGCCCAGTTGTGCTTGCCATCGGGGATAACCAGTGGGACGTGGTTGGGCGAGCCTTTTTCGCTCAACAGGTTGGCGATATAGCGGCCCCGGTAGAAGTTGGCGTCGCTTGGCTCGGCTGACTCCGGTCCGGTCTGGATCATCCAGAAAACTTTTGCCAGGTCTTCCGGTTTGCTGTTAATAATGAGGTTGGCCGGGTTGTGGAGCGCTCCGAATGCCAGGTCGCGAGGCCGTCCGAAAGCGGGGTCGAACAGGCCCGCCCGGAACAGGGCGTCCTTAGGCGAGACAAAACCGCCTTCCGGGGTAGCGTAAAAGAAGGTGCCGTCATAGGAACCGGCGCTGGCAAACAGGCCGGGATACTGGGCGGCAATTTTTATGGACTGGAACCCGCCGAGGGAGAAGCCGTCCACGCCCCGGTGACCTTCGCCTAGGGTGCGGTAGTTTTTGTCAATATAGGCCAGCAGTTCTTCGATAAAAAAACGCTGGAATAGCCCGGTCCCGACCCCCTTCGAGCCTTTAGCCAGTTCGGGCTGTTTGAAATCGACCAGCAGGCCCGGCACCCGGTTATCGTCGCTGGTGATACCGGGGCAGACCAGAATCATCGGCCCGACCGAGCCTTTGGCAAGAGCTTCCAGGAAAACGTCAACAATGCTGCGGCCCTGGCGCGAGCTATCCTCCTGCAAATTTATCCACTCACGTTCGTGGCCCCTGAAAAGATACAGGACCGGGTAACGTTCGCTGGCGTTTTGCGGCTGGTCGTAACCGGGTGGCAGGTAAATATAAAAAGACTTTAGAACCCCTAAAATCTTGCTGCGAAAGGTGATCCTGGTTATGCGCGGGTCAAGTTGGATAGCAAACCGCCTTCAACTGGTTGTCAACTGGTTTAAGAAAATTCCTGGTGACTGCCATAAAAATTTATTGGGCGATTATACAATAAATTCACGCTAAGATAAATCAGACAGTTGTTGAGAAATCCATGAATGACTTTGAACTGACGGATGGCGAATTAATCCTACGCCCTTTCAAACTCGAATATGCCGAGGCCCACCTGGCCGGGGACGACGCCGAAAATGTCCATTGGTTGAGCGGCGGGGTCAGCACCATCGAAACCGTCCGCAACTGGATTATCCGAAACCAGCAAGCCTGGGAAGAGGGCGGACCCGTCTATAGTTTTGCCATTTTCGATGCAAAGACCGGCCAGCAGGTCGGCATGATTGATGGTAACGCCAACCCGGCCCAGGTCGAGGGGCTTGAAGAAGGCGACATAAATATTTCCTACAACATTTATCCTTCAGCCCGCGGTAAGGGCTACGCCACCAGGGCGGTAAATCTCATCCAGCCCTTTTTTAAGGAAAAGGGGTATAAAACCGCTATTATTCGCGTTCATCCTGATAACGCTAAATCGTTAGGAGTGGCGGAGCGGGCAAACTTTACCAGGGTTAGCGAAACTGTCAACCGTTCGGAAGGAACCCTGATAAAATTCAAGAAATTAATCAGTTTGGAATAAAGCAAAATGCGCGAGATTGTCGTTGTTTCTTACGATGAAGGCTGGCCGCTCGAATTCGAAAAGATACGGGCGGAACTTTTGCGCGTCCTTGGTGATAACGTAGTCGCCATCGAACATGTCGGCTCTACCTCGGTCCCCGGTCTGTGGGCCAAACCGGTTATAGACCTCGATATTGTTATCGAAGATACGCTTTTTGAAACGGTCAAGGCAAGATTGGCTTCGCTCGGCTATAAGCATGAAGGCGACCTGGGAATTGCCGGGCGGGAAGCTTTCAACTACGAAGCTAAACCACATCTGATGGCGCACCATCTTTACGTTTGTGGAAAAAATTCTCCTGAATTAAAACGGCATCTTGCCTTCCGAAATCATTTAAGATTATCGAAAGAAGACCGGGATAAATACGGTAAGATAAAGCAGGAGATGGCCCAAGAATTTCCTCACGATATTGAGGGGTACATAGCCGGCAAACACCCGGTCATCCAGGAGATATACCGCAAGTGCGGAATCTGAAAAAATTCTAGGAAAAGTCTATGCAAAAGGGGAGAATTTCCGGCAGTACCGGCAGTCTGTTAGCTATCCTGGCGCTGGTTTCGCTAACCCTGCTGGCGGCTTGTGGCGATAACACCCCCATCACGAATTCCTTATTGGCTACCTCCTCCACTCCGTCCACGACCCGGACCACTACCGGGCCGGGCGTTTCCTCGACCAGCCCCACCCCTGTCCCGGTCAGCACTTTGACCGGGCAGATTAAAATCGGGGCGCTTGTGACCCTCTCCGGCAATAATTCTCCCTATGGAATTTCCCATAAAAACGGCTATGACCTGGCCGTCGAAGAACTCAACAACAGCAAGTTCCTGGGCAGCGCCACGCTTCAGCTTGTCACCCTGGATGATAAAGGCGAAAAACAGGAGGGCATCAGCGCCATGACCCGGCTGGTAGACCAGGAAAAGGTGGTGGCGGTTCTGGGACCGACCCTTAGAAGCACCGCCCTGGCCGCCGACCCCATCGCCCAGCAGAAGGGTATCCCGGTCCTCGGCGCCAGCATTTCCGCCGCCAACATTACCGATATGGGGAACTTCATTTTCCAGGCGAGTTTACCGGAAAACGGGGTGGTCCCGGCGGCAATCGCCCAGGTCAAAACCAAACTCAACCCCCAAAAAGCGGCCCTGGTTTACGAAGCGACCAACGAATATACCAAAGGCGCTAATGACGTTTTCAAGGCCGAACTGCAAAAGAACGGCATCACCGTAACGGCGAACGAAGCCTATAACAGGGGTGACACCGATTTTCACACCCTGTTTAACAAAATCAAGGCGACCCAGCCGGACCTTTTGATTGTCAGCGGTCTGATTGGTGAAACGGTGCCACTTGTCCAGCAAGCCCGCGAGGTCGGGATTACCCAGCCTATCCTTGGCCCTACCAGTTTCAACATCCCGGATATTTACACAGGGGGTAAAGAGGCCGCCGAGGGTATAATCGCCGGGAGCGCCTGGTTCTCCGGCAGCACCGGGCCGAAAAGCCAGGTTTTCGTGGCGGCTTACAAAAAGAAATACAACATCGAGCCCGACCAGTTCGCGACCCAGGCTTATACCGGGGCTTACCTTTTAGCGACCGCTATCAGAAATGCCAACTCGACCGACCCGAAAGCTATCCGGGACGCCCTGGCCCAACTCAAGGATATTGATAGCGCCCTGGGGAATTTCTCCTTTGACGCCAACCGTAACCCGGTCTACGACCCGGTGATAGTCACGGTCAAAGATGGCAAATTCCAGCTTTTCCAGTAAATACTATCTATTAAGAAAATAACAAAGAAGGAATTAGGGTGCCTGAAAAACAATGGGATTGTTATTTTTCAACTCTTTTCCAAAAATAATCCCAGGGTTTACCATCAGGGAAAACATTATGAGTACAAATATAATATTGTCCGTCTGGATGATCATAACTGGTCTTATTTGCAGAATTTTCTATACCCCTTAGGTAGTTCTGCCATTTATTACCGGCTAACTTTAAATTTTGAACCTGGTGGTTTTTTATTTCGAAAGTTGCCAATATCTGAACGTCATGTATATCTGAACCTATCTGATTTTTAGCATTTTCCATTTGTCGTGCCCTCCATCAAACGAAACCTGAGAACCTTGCCCAGCATGTTTTATACAGTTCTTATTGTCCTACCTAATAGTTTGGTGAGGATTTATACCGGGTTATATTGAGCCATGCCACGTTTAAGTCGGACAAGCCCCACAGTTAGTTGCTGCCGCACACACTGGGCGGAATATCCGGTAAGCCGGGCAATTTGTTGGTGATTCAAACCCTTGAAGTAAGCCATTTCCACGATTTCGCGCTGCTCCTGGGGTAGACCGGCCAGGGCTTGCCGGGCCAGCAATTGCCGGGACGCTCCCGGACTTGCTTCACCCAGGTCGGATTGGCTTTTCAAAACAATTTCGGTGGAAAGGGGACCTTTGACCAACAGGGCGTTATGCGGTTGGAAAAGGTTTGCCGGAAGGCGGTCCAGGCAATAACAATGCACCTCCCGCAACAGCCAGTTCAGAAAGGGACCGTTTTGTGGTTCGTAGAGGTCCGGTTGCCGCCAGTAGCGCAAAAAGACCTCCTGGATAGCCTGTTCGGCGGCGGTTTTATCTTCCAATATTCGCAAAGCCAGCCCGAAAGCCTGGCGTCCGTAGCGGCTATAGAGGTCTTCCAGCGTATTAAAATCGAGCATCAAAGTGGGAGAGGACTGAGCAGGCAACAATTCGGGCATTTATTTCTTCCTGGCCGTTTGGCTGATTCCAAAAGGTTAAAAATGGGATAGATAGAGACAGTAGTACAATCTCTATATGCAGCATTTTAAATGCCAATGGACAGATTTTAACCAACACAAAGAATGTTATTTGTGTGAAGATTTCTTTATAGCCCCAAATGCTATTGGATTACTTTTATCTCCCTCGATTTATTATTTCTTGTTAGAATCTTCAGCCTGGAAATGGCAAAGAAAAAGGTGCCCACGAAAATGGGCACCCCCTTTATGATTATTTCCTAGATTACGTTAGGGGCGCGGAACTCGAAATCGAGACCGATGTCGAGGGCTTTAACCGAGTGGGTCAGGGCCCCCGACGAAATCAGGTCAACCCCGCTCCGGGCGATAGCCGCAATTGAATCGAGATTTATGCCGCCGGAAGCCTCGGTCAGGGCTTTCCCGCCTATCATCTCGACAGCCTGTTTCATCAGTTCGGGCGACATGTTATCGAGCAGGATAACGTCCGCGCCGCCTTCCAGGGCCGCCGGAATCTGGTCCAGGCGGTCCACCTCAACCTCGACTTTCACCAGGTGGGGCAGGCGTTCTTTACCGAGTTTGAGGGCTTCTTCGAGGGGGATGCCCGCCGTCGCCAGGGCCGACAGGTGGTTATCCTTGAGCATGACCCCGTCGCTCAGGTTGCGACGGTGATTATAGCCGCCCCCGCAGCGAATGGCGTACTTTTCCAGGTCGCGCAGTAGCGGGGTAGTCTTGCGGGTATCCACGATGCGGGCTTTGGTCCCGGCGGTAGCTGCCGCAAAGCGTGAGGTAGCCGTGGCGATACCGCTCAGGCGTTGTAGAAAATTGAGGGCGACCCGTTCACCTTTGAGCAGGCTGCGGGCGTTACCTTCGACCGCCGCCAGGGTCTGCCCGGCTTCAAGGGTCGCGCCATCCTGTAAGGTTGCGTTAAAACGGATTTGAGGGTCAACGGCCTGGTAGACCGCCCTGGCAACATCTAACCCGGCCACTACCCCTGGCTGGCGAGCCACGAAACGGGCCGTGGCGGTCACGTTGGCCGGGACAAAGTAATCGGTTGTCAGGTCGCCCCAGCCCAAATCTTCTTCCAGGGCCGCCTCGACCAGGCGGTTGAGCTGCCCGGCAGTCATTTCCAGCCGGGGCGGGTTGAATTCATTTAGGCTTGCTTTTGTTGTATTGGTCATTTATAAAAATTCCTTTCCCACCTTGACCGAGTTATTGTCAAAATAACCTTAACTCAAAACCATTATAACATATCCTGGCAAGATGGGTAAAATACCCTTTTAAGAGCAATGAGTTAGTTTTTACACCCAGATGTAAAACTAACTCATTATCATTTTTATTCATTTCCCTCTAGAGAGGGGTCAAGGGGTGGGGGATGCTAGGGCATCGGTTTGCCGCGAGAACTGGTATAGAGGGAATACCATTCCTCCCGCGTCATCAGTTCGGCCTGTTTTTCGCCATCCTGGCAGGCTTTGATACGGTCCGGCTTGATGCTGCCGATAACCGGCTGGATAGCAGCCGGGTGCTTCATAATCCAGCCCAGGACAATCGCTTCCGGGGTGGTCCCTTTTTCGTCGGCCATTTGTTTGACCAGTTTGGCGGTGTTCTGGACCGTTTCGGGGCGGTCGGAGACGTCCCGGCCTGAGAAAATCCCCTGCGACAGCGGGCCCCAGGCTTGAATCTGGACGTTTTCGAGCTGGCAGTATTCAAGCAGACCTTCGCCAAAATGGACGTTCTGCCCGGCCTTCTGGTTTACATGAATGGTCTGGTCCAGCCAGTCGAGGTGGGACAGGCTGATTTCAAGCTGGTTTACGGCCAGTTCGTCGGGCAGGGCCGATTGCAAGAACTGCATCTGGCTGACATTCATATTCGATACGCCAAAATAGCGGACCTTCCCCTGGGCTTTGAGTTTGCCAAAGGCTTCCGCCACTTCTTCCGGGTCCATCAGGGGGTCGGGCCGGTGTAAGAGCAGAATATCCATATAATCGAGGTCGAGCCGTTTCAGGCTGGCTTCCGCCGCTTCGATGATATGCTCTTTCGAGAAATCGAACCGGGTTGGCAGACCGTTTTCGCCGGGGCGGATACCACATTTCGACTGGATAATTACCTGCTCCCGCAGGGCCGGGCGGTCTTTCAGGATTTTACCGATGATGGTCTCGGACTTGCCCCAGCGGTAGACATTGGCGGTATCGAGCAAGTTGATACCAATTTCGAGGGCGGCGTCCAGGGCCGCTTCGGAGTCTTTAATATTCTGGTCCGTGATAGGGTCTTTATTCCATTCTCCACCGAAAGGCATACAGCCGAGCACCAGGCGGCTGGTTTCGACGCCGCGTTTTTTTAAGGGTAATACCTTCAACTTATCCTCCGTTGTTCAAATTCTTTTTATCAAACCTGTTACGACTTTGCCCTAAAAGCCGAAAAAAGTCAAAATTAAAGGCCGGGTAGGCCGGGCGGACTAAAATAGCCACCCGGCATCTACAATCCGGCCTTTAACAAACGATTTACAAAATCCTAGTCCTCGTCCTCAAACGGGGGCAGTTTGTAGCCGCCACCGAAAGGAATGTCAGGGCGGTCGTAGTCGCCCATGAGGGCCCGGCGAAGCGGGGTAGTCCGTTCCAGGAAAGCCGGGTCGGTCGCTTCCCGGTCTGAGCGGCGGAGCCAGGGCGGGCTATAGATGTAGTGCATGTTGTAGCGGTCGAAATCCTTGTTGTTCGGCATGGGCGAGTGGAAGACACCGTTGTGGAACATCAGGACGCTGCCCGGCTTGGCAACAATCGGTTGCGCAATCGGGGTAGGAATAATTTCTTTGCGCACCTCACGCGGCAACATCACCCGGCTCTTGTGGCTGCCCGGAATCATCACCATGTTGCCCATGTAGAGTTCCGACTGGTCGGTCAGGTGATAGCTGACCCGCAGTTGCAAGAGCGGGGTCGGGTAGCCGAGGTCTTTGAATTCGTAGGCGGACGAACCGTCCTGGTGCCAGCCAACGTGCTGGGAGTGGGCCGGTTGGACCGTACACCAGGCCGCTTGCAACACGAAGCGGTCGTTGTAAAGTTCGCGGACCTTCGGCATGATGGCCGGGTGGTCAATCAGGCGTTCAAGGGCGGGCTCGGTCTCGAAGCCCCTGCCGATTTGGTGCAGCTTATTCTGAATTTTACCCGCGTGGAGGCGTTTGGCCGCTTCCAGGGTCTCTTCAATCTCATCCTGGCTTAACACGTTTTCAATAACGATATAGCCATAGCATTCGAAAATAAATTTCTCCATTTCGGTCATCGGGCCGGGTTTGGCCGTAGGCACCGTTAAGGGAACATTTTCGGTTAATAAATCCATTTCCCAGGGTCTCCTTTTATCAGCATGGACAAACTTTGTGTACTGGGTAATAAACGCCCAAGAACCCAAGTAAGTTTTTCTTTACCTGGGTTCTTATTATCAAACTTTAGTCAAGATGCATTCGACTTAGAGCAGTTTCGAATGACGTATCAATTTTCGGGTCGCCCGTGACAAACCGCCACAACCGGGCGTGCTGCACCGAGTCTAACCGGTCAAAGTCGCCCTGCCACGGCGCGTCGCCAGGCATCGAGCCTTTCTTGAGAATGTCCAGCACTTCCGGGCTGTCGTAGCCGTCCATGTTGAACAGGCGGACCTGTTCCTGGCCGGGGCGCAGGCGGAGCTTGAAGACAAAGCGGTCGGTATCGGTAAAGTTCGGCTGGGCGCAGTGCCAGATGCCGTGGTGGAAGAAGGTAATCGTCCCGGCTTTAATCGGCATTTGCAACTGGCCGCGGAAGTTTTTGTAGCGGCTGATGCTGCTGATATTAATCTTGCGCATGTGCGAACCGGGCAGCACCATGGTCGGGCCCATTTCTACCGGCGCGTCGTGCGACCAGTAGAACGCCTGGACATCAAAGCCGAACGGGCGGGCGTCGATAATCGAGTCGGCGTGCCAGTTCTGGGCGCCGGTGTTGTGGGCGCGGACGTGATGGATAAAGGAGTGGTCGAAAATCGGGTTTTCGCCCAAAAAGCCCTGCAACAGACCCTTTACCTGGGGTAACTCGAAGACTTTGCGAATGTTCTCGGAAAGATACCAGAAGTCGAATTTGGTCCCCATCCATCTTCGCTCGTCTTCCAGGACAGCCTGGTTCAACTCGTCCGGGACCAGGTTTTCGACTCTCAGGTAACCGTAAGTTACAAAGAAAGCCATCTGGGCGGCGGTTAGCAGATGTCTTTTTTCAACAGGCTCTTCACGGGTGAGGGTGGCAACCCCACCGGAACTGGCCTCGGCAGAGGCAGGTGCCTTGGCTACATTTTCATCATATACTATTTTCAACTTCTACCATCCTTTCAAGGACAAATTCAAAAGGTAAGTGCCCGGTATCGAATTCGCGGCCGGTAACGAAAATAGGCATTTGAGGGACTTGCATTACTCTCCAACCATCCTGCATAGCAGCCAGGACAGAGCGATAAGGTGGTTCGGCAGAATCGCCGGATTGCATTTGTTGTTTATCCTGGCTGAGCGCGCCGTCATATAGCGCCCAGGCGACTACCCGGCTTTCGGGACTGGAATTACTTGTATTAAATACTAATAGTTGTTGGCGCAATTGGGCCATTAGGAAGACCTCCTTAGTTTGACAGTTTGGGGGAAATTTGTTTTTGGTCTTGGAAAAACTATATAATAAATCAAGTTGTAACGCTAGACATAAATCCGCAGAAGTTGTGCGCGATTCCGACTTGTTGAGTAACAATGGGGTTATAAAGTCTATGCTAGATAATCTGCATATCCGTTTGTTTCAAACCGATTGGGTCACGATTAGCCCGACCTGGTGGAATGTCAAAAAGCTCCAGCGCAATTACTGGCGCTACTATTTTAATCCGATTGAGGGCGCCGTCCTGGAGGTTGAGGATTTAAATCATACGGGGGTCTTTGAGAAGTACCCTCTGAAAGCCCGCCAGCCCTACTTTATCCCGGCGGGGGTCCACTTTAACAGCACAATCCAGGTGGATATTCCCCACTTTTTTATCCATTTCGATGTTATCGGCATTCCCAGCCCGGCGATGCGGACTCTGTTTAACGCGCCTATCTGCCTGCCGCGCTCGGAACGGTTGGTCCAGACCACCTGGGAGGTAGCCCAGGCCGTCCACACCAACAAACAACTCGATAAAGAGCTTGACCTCTATATGCAATGCCAGATAAAGGTCGTTATTTACGAGGGGTTGGCGCTTTACCTGCACAGCTTACCCGCCGAGCAACTAGAACATCCCTTGCAGTTGGCGATTGCCCTCAAGCCGGTCCTACCTGCCATCCAGTATATTGATTCGAACCTGGAGAAGCCGCTCTTAAACCGCGACCTGGCCCAACTCTGCCAGATGAACGAGGATTATTTCATCCGGCGGTTCAAAGAGTGTGTCGGGCAGTCACCGGGGAGTTATATCCGGGACCAGCGGGTAAAACACGCCGCCCAGGGTCTGCTCTTTACCGAGAACAGCCTTGAGCAAATCGCTACAAACAGCGGGTTTGGCAGCCGGTTCTATTTCGCCAAGGTCTTCAAGGAAGCTACCGGCTATTCCCCGGCGGCTTACCGCAAGACTTCCAGGGTATAACACCGCCAATCCGGTAAGTCTTGTCGTTCTGTTGCTTCGCAACAGAATCTCCGCGCTGTTGGCGAATAGCACGGTCGAAAGTGCTACTGTTCAACACAACGGAAATGTCCGTAAGGGCGTCTTTCGGTTAGGTGCCTTTGGCTTAATATGCCAAAAGCTGTACCCGGTATTTAGCTATGAGGTTTGTTCAGATCCTTCAAAAAGCCCGGCCCGGTCAGGCGGTGATTAAATGGACCGCCTCCGGTTCGATTTCAACCAGCAGGTTTTCCGGCCCGGCTTTTCTCAATTCGTTATACTGGCGGGCAGGGACTTCCAATTCGATGTCGTAGGGCTGGTTAAAGCCGGGGTGCCGCGTGCCTTCCAGGCTCAATAGTTGGGGGTCTGCCGGGTCGCGCCTGACCTGGAAAAAGAGGGTGTAGAGCGAACCCCTGGTAATCTCACCCACGATTCTCCCCCGGAAAGCGTTACCCGCCGGGTGGGTTTCCGGGGCGGGCCGCAGGATGGCCTGTTCGGGCCTCAGACAGGCCGTAACGCTGCTCCCGGCCTCTAATTCTCGTCCGGTGGGTGCTTTTGCCAGCAGACTGCCAAAGCCGGTCCGCACCCTTACCAGTCCCTCCCCGCTAACTCCGCCCTGGACCAACCCCGGCCAGATATTGCGGATATTTACCAGCCGGGCCACTTCTCTGGTCGCAGGGTGGTAGAAAATCTGTTCGCGGCTGCCGTACTGCAAGACCCGCCCTCGTTCGTAGACCGCAATCCGGTCGGCCAGCATATAGGCTTCTTCCAGGTCGTGCGTGATAAAGACCACCGGCAAATCGAGCTTGCGGCTGAGCAGGGCCAGGTTCTCACGCAATTCGGCCCGGATATTGGCATCCAGGGCCGAGAAAGGCTCGTCCAACAGGAGAATCGCCGGGTCCGGGGCCAGGGCACGTGCAAAGGCCACCCGCTGCTGCTGCCCGCCCGACAACTGCCGGGGAAACCTTTTTTCCAGGCCCCGCAACTGCATCAGGTTGATAAGCTCCTGCACCCGGCTTTCCACTCGCCGTTTTTCCCACTTGAAAAGGCCGAAAGCGATATTATCGGCCACGCTCAGGTGCGGAAATAGGCCGTAGTTCTGGGGAAGATAGCCCACCCGCCGCTCGGCCAGCTTGATGTTAAGACCGCTCCGGCTGTCGAAGACCACTCGCTCGCCAATTGAAATAATCCCGGCGTCAGGGTCGGTAGCCCCGGCTATACAGCGCAAGGTTAAAGTCTTGCCGCTGCCGCTCGGCCCAAACAATACCAGCACCTGCCCCTGATTGGCCGGTAGACTCAACGTGGCTTCCAGCTCAAAACCGCTTAACTGTTTGCGAATAGCCAGTTCCAGCAGGGTTTTTGGTTGGGTTTGTTCCATCCGGTCCAGTTCTAATTGCATAAAAACTTTTAAAAAATTACCCGGAAAGCAAAATTTCCGGCAAAGTAAAAAACTACCTGGGAATGTCCTGGGATTTGCCCTGTAAATTGACCTGTTCCAGGCGGTTCCAGGCCATGGCTCCGAACCGGGACAACCCCTTAAAAATGAGCAGCACCGCGAAAGAGACCACCACCAGGATAACCGATAAAGTGACCGCCTCATCGAGGCCGCCCGCGCTGTCGAACGAGGCGTAAATCGCCAGGGGCATCGTCTGGGTCCGGCCTTCAAAACTCCCGGCGAACATGATGGTCGCGCCGAACTCGCCGAGCGCCCGCGCCCAGGTCATCACGATACCGCCCAGCAGGGCCGGGAGCGATAATGGCACGGTAATTTTCCAGAAAGTGCGTAAACCCGGACTGCCCAGGCTGGAAGCGATAGTTTCGAGATTGCGGTCAACCGACTCGAACCCGGCCTTGGCCGCCTTGATGTAAAAGGGGGCCGCCACGAAAAGCTGGGCCAGCACCACCGCTACCGTCGTGAAACCGATGGTTATCCCGAACTGCTGGTCGAGCCAGCCGCCAATCCAACCCCGCCGCCCCAGCGTCAGCAGCAGAGCGATACCGGCCACCGCCGGGGGCAGCACAATCGGTAAATCCAGAAAGGTATCCACCAAACCGTAACCGGGAAAACGGTAGCGGGCCAGCAGGTAGGCCAGGGGTGTACCAAAGATGACCGCCAGGACCAGGGTAATCGCGGTAGTTATGAGGCTGAGTTGGAGGGCTTGAACCACCGAAGGCGTCGTAAGAAACGAACCTAAAGCCCCATCCGCGAACGACCGCACCACCAGGGCCAGGATAGGCACCAGCAGAAAGAGGAGCATTACCGAGCCGCTCAGGGTCAGCCAGAAAACATTGGGTGAGATGCTTCTTTTAAGCGGGGGATATTCGCTCAAAGCCGGGAAGCTGGCCGGAGGCATTTCTGATAAGATAGGGGAACCAGGCCCGGCTAGAGGCGTGGTGTTACCTTCAACCGGGGTTGCAACCTGGGTAGAAGACCCAGGGCTTTGCTTGACCGGCAAAGAACCTGAATCCGCCCCCGTTCCCGTGTCGTCAGACCGGTTAGTTGTTTTAAAAGAATCCAAGCCGGGTGCGCTCCTGGGGTCGGTTTAGGGTTTACCGATGATAACTTCGGTAGATTTGATGATAGCTACCGCGTCGTCACCTACTTTGAGGCCGAGGCTTTCGACCGAACCACGCGTAATCGCCGAAACGATTTCTTCCCCGGTGCCAAGCTCGATGACGACCTCGGCCATTACCTCGCCCAGCTTGACCGCTTTAATTTTGCCTTTTAGCTGGTTCCGTGCGCTAATCTGCATCGAGTAGTTCCTCTCATAAATCATAAAGTTTCCGGGCTAACAGCCTGCCCTGCCGGCGCTAAACCCAGGAAGCGCCTCCCCCTTTATATTGTTCAGCCGGTTGCCTTCAAAAAGCTATTATTTTGGTCTGGTGTATCCCCGGTTATTATACTATACAGCCGTCCGGGCCAACCCTTGTAAGATTAAAGAGGGGTGAAAGTTTTTATAAGGGGGCACATTTTACCGGGCCGGTTTCTATAAGGGGCCGGCCCGGTTATGTTCGTCAACTCTGGTTAGGGGTTATAGGGCCCCATTTAAGGTGCTGCCGGTCGAACCGGCGCTGGTGATAAACCCGAAGGATTTGAGGGTATCCTGTCCCTTCGACCCCAGGATATATTTTACAAAGGCCGCCGCTCCCGCCGAATTGGACGCCCCTTTGAGGGCCGAAATCGGGTAGCTTGCCAGAGTATTGAACTGGTCGGGGATTTCCAGGGTTGAAATGTCGTTTTTAACCGAGGCCGAAATATCGGTCAGGTAGCAGACCCCGGCATCGGCTTCGCCCAGTTGGACCTTGGCAACCACCTGCTTGACGTTGCTTTCCTGGCTGACAAAGTTGGCCTGGACTTTGGTCGAGAAATCGGGTGTGAAGGTGGCATCCTTGCTCATCTTGTCGAGCGCGGTCAGAGTGTAGCCGCCCACCGGGACATCTTTAGCCGCCGTCACAATTTTGATGCCAGGGTTAGCCAGGTCCTGCAATTTGGTGATTTTAGCGGGGTTATTCCTGGGCAGGATTACAACCAGGCGGTTGCGGGCAAAGACCTGGCCTTTATCGGCGACCAGGCTGCTCTTGAGCGCGTTGTCCATCTCGGTCTGGTTGGCGCTGGCAAAGACATCGGCTTTCGCGCCCTGCTCAAGCTGGGTCCGCAGGGTGTTCGACCCGCCAAAGCTGTAGGTAATCTTCAGGCCTGGATTGGCCTTTTCGAGGTCGGCCTTTATCTGGTTGAAAGGGTCGGTCAGACTGGCCGCGGCGTAAATTACCACTTCCCCGGTCAGAGTGCCACTCGTTGCGCTGGTCGTAGCCGCAGCCGAAGATGCACCAGCGGTGGTCGCAGTTGCGCTCGTCATTGCGGCGGCAGTAGTGGCCGGAGCAGTAGTAGCCGCTGTCGTGGTCGGGGGAGTGATAGTCGCGGTATTATCGCCACAGGCTCCTAACAGCAAGCTAAATACACTCAGAAGCACTACCACGATACCGAGCCCGGTCAGTTTTTTAGGCGGGTGGTTTGACATCGGGTTTCTTTCCTCCAGTTAGAGCTAAAATTTACCTCAAAACGAATGGCTTATTCGTAGCAAGCCGGGTTGCCAGGGTATTGAAAGTGCAAAAATAGTTCAAAATCAGGGTTACTTATGTTCTGAGTATAGAAACGAGCCGAGCTTCTGTCAACCCTATACCGGTAACCTGGACTTAAGTATGGGCAAACTCGATAAGTTAGGAAAACTACTCATAGAATTAGTATGCGAGGGAGGGTAATAATTCACCAGAACAAGGTCACGTTTAGTCGGGCAAATTTGCTGCTCTTATGTTACACCAAAAGCCCTGGGTCGCACCTCGGATTTGACAGGGTGGCAGGCTCGAAGATTGGCAACAGACAGAAGGAAAGGAATGCAAAGTCGGAACCTCGATTTGAAGAACTGACTACTGGCTTCTGTCTTCTGATTACTAAACACTGACCACTAAAAACTAAATATTTTTTATACCTTGACTTGCTTTTCCGGCCTTGCTATAACTTAATATAATGACTTTCCAGCACCGGACCAGCAGCATAAATCACCGGAAATAATCCATAAAGGGAATAGCATGCAAAACTACGCGTACCAGCAGGGCTGGCAATCGTTGGGCCGCAACCTGGCCGTTTCCCCGGCGGTAGGCCGCAACCAGGATGGCCGCCTCGAACTTTTCTTACAGACCTATGACGGCTCCGTCGAACATATCTGGCAAAATACTCCCGGCGGCGGCTGGTCCGGCCAGTTCCCCCTTGGCAACATGTCGATGAATAACGGGCGGATAGTGGCCGGGCAAAACCAGGATGGCCGTCTCGAACTCTTTGTGCGGGGCAACGATAACGCTCTCTGGCACCTGTACCAGACCGCCCCTAATAACGGCTGGTCGAACTGGGAATCGCTCGGTGGAACGTTTCTCAGCGACCCCGCCCTCGGTTTATTGCACGATGGCCGGATGGAACTTTTTCTTATCGGCACCGACCACGGGGTCTATCATAGCTGGCAAAACACGCCCAACGGGGGTTGGTCGGGCTGGTACGGGCTGGGTGGGTATATCATCAGCAACCTGGTGATTGGCCGAAACGCCGATAACCGCCTCGAAGCCTTCGCACTCGGTTCGGATAATTCGCTGGTTCATAACTGGCAGGTGGCGGTGGGGGCAGGGTGGTCCGGCTGGCAGGGGATGGGCGGTTCTTACGTTACCCCCCCGGTGCTCGGTTATAGCCCCGATAGCCGTATCGAACTCTTTTTGCGGGCGACCGATGGCACCATGCACCACCACTACCAGGTCGCGCCAAACGGTGGGTGGTCGGGCGCGACCTCGCGGGGACACGGCGGGGACGGCAATATCGCCGTTGGCCGGAACCACGACGGACGGTTGGAGGTTTTCGTGCGCGGGCAGGACCGCTCGTTCTGGCATATGTACCAGACCGTACCGAGCGGGCCCTGGTCAGGCTGGGAGAGTTTAGGGGGTAACTTCGCGGGCGACCCGGTCGTGGCTCTCAACCAGGATGGCCGCATGGAAATATTTGGGATGGGCCAGGACCGCGAACTTTATCATCGCTGGCAGACTAGCCCCGGCGCGGGCTGGAATTAACCAGGGCCGTTAGCTCGTCCACGGTGCGGGCCAGTTCTTCTACTATTGGGCTAGAACCGGGCTCGGCCTGGCGGAAGGCCGCCACCAGCCCGGTGTAATACCACAAAATATCGTCCTTCCCGGGGTTAAAGCGCGACCATAACGCATCGCCCAGGGCCCGGTAGTCGGCCAGGATGGCCCGCGCGTTGTGCAGTTTGTCCGCCGCCGAGACAAGCCTGACCGATGGTGACGCCAGGGCCACGTGCGCGATATAGGTCTCTTTGCGTTCGCGCCAGGGCGGTTTCGGAACCACATCGGTATCGCTGCACCCCTCGACAATTTCCGCGACGACCGGGCCAAAAGTGCGCCGGATTTCTTCCAGGACAGGTGCGCCGCCCTGGTCTTCCACGGCGTCGTGGAGCAGGGCGGCTATCGCCTCGTCTTCGCTTCCGCCCTGTTCCAGCACCAGGCTGCTAACCGCCATGAGGTGCGAAAGGTACGGTATCGCGGTGCCTTTACGGAACTGCTTTGCGTGCAGCCGGGCGGCCATCTTGAAAGCTTCGTTGTAGCGTTTCGTTAAAACAGTCATTCTCAAACCTTTTTAGCCGTTAAAGAGTTGACCCGCCCAATTTCCCCTATACCGACAAAATTATTGCGCGGACGCAGGCGCGGGCCGGTAGGTCAGGGCCACTACGCCCGAACTGAATGTCTTGCTCTCGGCCAGTTCCAGGGTCTTGTTAAGCCCTGGCTGAAAGAAGGCTTTGCCCTCACCAATGACCACCGGGTAGACCAGCAGGTGATACTCGTCCACCAGGTTATTCTGGATAAGCCAGTTTACAAAATCGCCGCTGCCGTAGACCAGCAAATCCCCGCCGGATTGATTTCTAAGTTTTCCTATTTCATCCAGCAAATCGCCCTTGATAATGGTGGCATTCCATTCGGCGGCCCCGGCGTCGAGGGTGTTCGAAGCCACGTACTTGGGCATTTCATTCATGCGAGCGGCCCCTTCGTCGGGCGAGTCGGGCCAGGCTTTCGCAAATTCCTGGTAGGTCACCCGCCCCAGCAGCAGGGCGTCGCTGGCGTCATTCTCGGCCCCCTTGTAACTGCTAATTTCGTCGTTCCAGTAGGGCATCGTCCAGGCCGGGTAACTCATGATACCATCGAGCGACAAATACTCCGAAACCACTATTTTCCGCATTTGAATTCTCCTTTTTCCTTTTGCAATCTTCTAAATTTAGGGTTCCGTCCGGTTTGGCCCGGAACACTTCTATGGTAACCCGCTAGAAGGAAAAAGTATTGAACAAAAACGACACTTTTAGTTATGCGTGAATATTACTCTACCTCGTGGGAAATGAGGTGGTACTGGGGCGCATTCGACTCTTTAAGGGCCGTACAGGTGAAATAGTTGCGAACTACTTCCGGCCCTCTCTGCACCGTGACGGTGTGGGTCTGGTGAGTCGCCAGGTGCTGGAATTGCAAAGCCCATCTATTTTTTTCCGGGAGATTCTTATTTCCAACATACCGGAAAGCGGCCAGTTCGAGGATACCGGTCTCACGCCGCAAATAGTAATCGCCGACCTGGGTCAAAAAGTTGTAGCAGACCCGGCCTCGCAGTTTTTCGAGATAAATCTTCCCCTGGCGGTCGTGATTGATGATTGTTTCAACTTCCTCCGGTTGGACCCGCCCGTAATAGACCCCGTGCGGGAAACAGGCCAGGTTGGCGGCGAACCGGTCCCCGCCCAGGTGGGAAGCCTGCCAGGCGTTCAGCCCGACGCGTTCGCCCAGGGCCCTGGCGACCGGCAGGCCAAATTTGGCGCAGCATTTGTCGTGTTTGCCGTGAGTACAGGTAAGATAAATCGGGTGGTGGTAAATGTGCTCACTAAACCCACCGGGATTGTAAGCCAAAGTGTACAGGTCCAGCGAGAGCAGGTCTTCGTAGGTTTTGAGGGGAAACTTATAGATGCGCGGCTCGATTTCGCCGGTCAGCACCACGAAAAGGTTCAAATAATCGTCGGTGTGACGCTGATGTTTTATAAAGTGCAGCCGGGAACCGGGAATGGTCTTCAGGTAAGTCGTAATCCGGTCTTTAACGGGAGCAGGTAAGGTGCTGGCGGCAAACGACTCGGCCTCCCAGTGAGGGCGATATTCGAGCAAAAACCAGACCTCGCCCCTGGAGGCCGTGCCAAAAAGCTGCTCGTCGGCAGCGGCGGAGGCCAGCGAACAAAAGAATTGGGGGTTATTCACCGGAGACAATGCTTAAAAACCCTTCTTTAACAAGGCGGCGCACCAGCACCAATCTACCGGCCTCATCCAACTCGTCGGGGAGGTCGGAGACCGTGAAAGAACGGCCCTCCTGCCGCAGGATGAAACGCAGCGTGTTTTCTACAAAACCGGGGAAAGCCACTCTTTTGCCGGTATAGACCAGGCTTACCGCATTATCACCCGGTTCGAGCTTGCACAAAATACCCGGTCGCCGCTCTAAAGGTGAATTCGCATCCAGGCTATCGAGCAGCCTTAGCTGGTTTAACTGGCCGTCCAGGAGTGGGCGGCGGCTCGAAATAAAGCGGTCGGCGATTTTCCCGGTCAGCTTGTCGAGATTAGCCGCCTCGTTAAACTTTTGCAGTAAGGCCGCAAACTTTTCCGCCGGAAGACCGCCTTCCTGGCTGATGTAACCAGGCGGCAGCGACTCCCGGAAGGCCGGGTCGGTCTTGATGAGCGAAATCGCCTCGTTAAAAATATCCACCCAGGTATAGGAAATGATGCCGACCGTGATATGCAGTGAATCGCTATCCGAGGTCAACCCTTCGTGGATAAACCCGCGGGGCAGGTAAAGCATATCCCCGGCCTTTAATTCCTGGTCGAACAGCAATTTGCCGGGGGCGGTTTCGGTCTTCTTAAAAGCCTGGGAGCGGTCAGGCAGTTTTAGCGCCCCCTCGTAAACCCGCCAGCGTTTCGCCCCCGCCACCTGTAGCACGAAGACATCGTGGGTGTCGTAGTGGGCCGAGAACCCCTGGGAATGTTTCGGGGTCATGTAGATATTGGTCTGGACCGGGTAGTTAAAAAAGGTTTCGAGGTTGCGGCAGAAAAGGGCCAGCGGCAGAAAATTGGTGTGCAGGGCCTGCATAACCACCGTCGCGCCCTGGTAAAACTCCGAAAAGACCACCTCGCTATCAATCACCCGGCTGAAAGAGTCGCCACCCCAGGGCATGTTGTAGGTATACTTTGCCAGGGGGATAGACTCGCCGTTTTTAACCAGCCGCAGCGACGGGGCGCGCAGCCCGAAGGTGGCAATAATCCGGTCCATATCGGACATTGAAAGGAGTTCGGCGTAGTAAGCCGGGTTCTCTCTGGGGATGTAAAGCAGGGTTTGCTCCCAGTATTCGTTAAAAAACCGGGAAAGGTCCAACGGGCTTAACACCTGGGCTAGATTAAATCCGACCTTAACCATCCGAACTCCTCATGTCGTGTTCAGGGGCCGCGAACTGCCGGTCCCGGTTCATAAAAGTGGGGATAACCAAAAGTAACCGCCCCTGACAACTTTTAGGAGCGGTTACACCAATCTTTAATTAGGCGTCAGTACCATCGGTGCCGTCGGCATCAGCTTCGCCGTCAGTACCATCGGTATCGCCGCCATCCGTTCCGTCGGTGCCATCAGCGTCGGCATCACCATCGGTCCCATCGGTGCCGTCGGCATCGGCCTCGTCGGTTCCGTCAGAATCGTCCGGGCTGGCCTGCATAACGGGTGTAAAGGGCTGAAGTTTGGTTACTACAATATCCTCGTCTGTAAGGGTAAGCACAGAAGCCATAAAATCGGTCCTCCAATCACTTGTTTAATAAATTGAGAACTGTTCCCCGCTACAAAATAGCATAAACCGAGCCTAAAAATCAAAACAAAACTTTGTCGTTTACCTGTTATTTACCTCACTATGAAAATTTAGAAAGGTGGTAGTTTTCGTTGCATAAAAAAGGCTTAAATGATACCATCGCCCCTGCGGCCGGTGTTAGGGCCGGTAGATTGGAAGAAGGATGGTATAACCCCTTGAACTCAAAGAAGCGTGTTTTAACGATTAACTCCATTGTCCGCCGCTACCAGATAGAGACTACCCGCACGGGTCACTTGCTCGAAGACGAAATAGATATGCACGACGCCCGGATGGTCCGAGATTTTGCCGGGGCAGTACGCCGGGGCTTCCCGGAGGCCCGGATTACCTGGGGCTGTTCCTGGCAGGCTCTCACCGACCAGAGCCCCCGTTATCGCGAAATCCGCGAAACCCTGGCCGACCTCCACAACCGCTTTGGCGATGACGTAACCTTCGCGCCGGGCGGGTTCTTCACCAACGTCTATAACTCCAAAGACCAGGTCAACCGCGACATCACCGACGCCCTCAAAATAATTGACGGTTTCATCCCCGGTTACCAGCCCAGGTCGCTGATTTGCGGCTTTCTCTCGGCGGAAAATATTCGCTACGCCAGGGAAAAACATGGCATAATCGCCGTCCAGGGTAACATCTGGAGCCAGTACAGCATCGACGGCCAGGACGGGGACGGCTCGATTTCCTACCCCTACTACCCTTCCCGCGAACACTTTTGCAAACCGGCCCAGGGTGAGGCCGATTTTATTGATTGCCTCAACTTCGATGGCTGGACCGTTGACTTCATCGCGGGCCGCCTGGCCGGGGAGTATACCACCAACGGCGTGCGCTATGTTTCGCGCATGGGTGTCGGCCCGATTGAAACCCTGCACACCTTTGGGAACGAGGTCGGCCTGAAACAGATGCAGGACACCACACGGGTCCATTTTGACGAACCAAACCTGTCGAACAATCCCTTTGGCTGGATTACCAACAACTACGAAATCGGTGAAGCCAACCGCTGGCGGCCTAAAGGCTGTCTCGAAGCCTTCAGCCGCTGGATAGGCTGGATAAAGGAAACCTGGCCGGACGCGGAATGTCCGACCCTGGCCGAATTCGCCCAGACCATCCGGGACGAGCATCCCAACAACGACACCCTCCGTTACCAGTTCGACCAGAAGGGCACCGGGCTGGGCGCTTCTTTTGCCGACCAGGAAGTCCAGTGGTACATGAACAAACAGTTTCGCCTGGGCTTACTAAAACAGGCTGGGCAGGAATATGTTTTTGACTACGCCGACTATACCAAACACTACCGGGAACCCTCTAAAACAGGCCAACGCAACTGGACCCTCTGGGGCGACATCAACCAGAAGCAGACCCGGCCCCAGGATAAACCGGTCCCGCTGGGCCAGTTCAAACTCTGGCCGGAGCTCCAAAAACAGCTATAAGGTGGTGTTCGAGAAGCAGCAAAACCGAGATTAAATTAACTTGATAGGACAAAAAATGCTCCCGCTGGGAAAACGGGAGCATTTTTGTAATTTATAGAACCTTAACGCCAGAAACTCTCGTGCGGGTAGCGGAAGGTCGATGGCGGCACCGCTTCATCCGGAAGCGCGAATTCACCGGTCGGGGCGTACTCGAAAGGCTTCTCACGCTGCCCATAGGTGGTTTCGGCTCGTTTGCGGAGGCTTTCCAGCAAGACCTGCTGCTTGAGCGGGATATATTCGGGAGTATGCGGCCCGTACTCCGCCTCAATCTCGCCGGGCCGGAACTCGTAATAGACTGTCCGGCGCATGGCATTGCCGTCACCCGAAGGGGAACCGTGGACCAGCCGGATGTTGTGGAAAATAACGTCACCGGCCTCAATCGGCACCGGGATAGCGTCCGAAGTATCAAAACCCTCGCGTTCGCAGCGTTCCAGGAAACGCGCTTTGTCCCACTGGTTGCTGGCCGGTATCACCCACAGGCACGACTTCAGGTCGGCCCGGTCCAGGTAGAAATCAACGTTGAAAATGGGGACCATTTCGTCCGGGTAATCGGCCAGCCCGGCGTCCCGGTGCCAGGGCACTATCACCCCTTCGTCCGGCACCTTGACCACCATTGAATCCCAGGTCGGGATAAAATTCGGTCCCTGCAATTTTTCGACCGAGCGCAGGATGAAAGGGTGCCCCAGCATTGCTTTCATTACCTCGCTTTTATCCTGGACGTACTCGACCCGGCGCAAGACCTGCTGCCCGGTCTTTACACCTTTGCCATACATGAAATCGGGGTCGTTTTCCACCCCGTCAACTCCCTTCTGGTAGAGTTCGAGCATGGCCTCTTGCACGGCAGCCAGTTCTTCACCGGTCAGCACCTGCCGGGCAATTAAAAACCCGTTATCCAAAAAGAACTGGACCTGTTCGTCCGTCAGGCAGTCCTGGGTTTGAGCGTTGGCCTCCACCATTTGCAAATCGTTGTCAGTCACAGACACTTGCGAAATCCTCCCTCTCCATCTTCGGATAATCCAGACAAACACTACTGCGTGTAACAGCTAATATCTTACCGCAAATAAACCGGGTCGAATAGATTAAATTATTGGGATTATCGCTGATTTTGAAGGGCAAAGCGGACCGCCCGGAATTTTAGACCGGTATACCGCAACAGGAGAAAAACAATATAAAGTTAAACCGATAAAATGAAGGATTTCCTAAACCCTTTGTTTCTAAACGCTTTATTTATTGTAAAAAGACAGGGTAACTATTCCACCGATAATAAGGGCGATGCTTCCCGCCACTACAAGATAGAGCCCAGGACCAACCCCAATAAAACCGGCTTGCAGGTTATTAAACTGTTTGTAAGTATCGTTGATAAGCTTGGTAGACTGGATTAAATCCCAGAGGCTCAGTCCCAGGCAGAACACCCCAATAATCAAAGGGCCGATTACTAAATTTTTCGATTTACCGGTAAATCCCCAAAAAATCAAGCCTAACGAAACCAAACAAAGGACAACCAAAATCCAGCCATGACTGGCCTCATAAGGTTGGTTGCTTAATGCCGGGGTTGAACCGGGGGTAGTATGGATGAAACTGCCATATTTCTGCGAGAGTTTTTGAACCTGGTCGACAAAGCCTGAGGGCGCGCTCAAAGCGCCTATTCCATTGGTTGAAAAATTATTATTCAATAAATTCAGCGAGAGCCAGGGTAAGAATACCGCCCCTAGGATAAGAAGGGAGCTCAGGCCGGGTATGGCAAATAAAAATCCCCTACCGGCGGTTTTTACTTCTTTAATCCCGCCATAAATGCCTTCGGGGTTCCACTTTACAGGCGTCCGGTCCCAATTTTGAACCAAATGCTGGTATTGTGCCGCTGTCATCCTAACCTGTTGTGTCATTTCCTTGTACCTTACAATAATTTAGTTAAAGTGAGTTGAAAATAATTTAACTAATAAAAAATCGGGCGTCAATATTACCTATATAGTAATAAAGGGCTATAATATTTAGTCAAAATATTAACCGGAAAGTCCCAGAAGATGAGGCAAACAGCCATCAGGGTTTACAACCATTTACATTAAGAAAATGTAATACCAGATACGGATAGAAAGAAGATACTAAGCACCTAAACAAAGAAATAACGAATTAAGCCTGACCAAACGGCTTTGATGGACCCGGTAGTTGTCTAATACCACTACCTTGCGGCTTTGTGGTTCCCAGTCACTCGGCACTTCACCAGGGCTGTGTCAAGGCCGACTAGTTTGTGCCAGATAAACTCTAAAAACGAGATGGCTCATTTCTTTATTTTAAAAAGTTGGGTAACATTGTCAGGGTCGAAGTTGGGGTTTATAATTGGATGGTGAAAATTGGGTATCAATGAGGGTGGCTATGGCAAAAACTGCGGCGAATGTTTTAAGCTGGGATGCGGTCAGCGAAACCTATACCTTATCCGAAGCGGCTAATCCGAACCCTGCCGCTTCCTTCGAGCAGGACGCGGGCTGGTTCGACTGGCTGGAAAACCACAAGTCCTTTGCCTTTCAGGGCAAAAATGGCCGCTTGAGCCTGCAAAAAGAGACCCGGCCCAGCAGCCAGCAAACCTACTGGTACGCCTATCACCGCCAGGGCAAACGGATAGCCAAGCAATACCTCGGTGGGAGCCACGACGTGACCCTCGAACGGCTGGAAGTGGCGGCTCAGAACCTGGCCGACAAGGCTTTGTTACCCAATAACCCGCCAACCGCCGCCTCAAGCGGTACCCAACAACAAAATCCAAACCCGGTCAACGAGACCGCCCTGGCCTTATCCCCATCAGCCAAACCGCCCACCCTGGTTATCCCTTCGGTTGAGCCTGTCCTTGAACCAAAATTGAGATTGCCCCGCCTCCACAGCGCCCTGTTACCCCGAAAGCGCCTCCTGGAACGGCTCGATGAAGGGCTGGAACGCAAACTGACCCTGGTCTCGGCCCCGGCGGGGTTCGGGAAAACGACCCTGGTCCGCCAGTGGTTGGCCGAACGCTTCGAAATCTACCAGGCCGCCCAGAGCGTGGTGCCCAGGATTGCCTGGGTCTCCCTCGATGGGGCCGATAACGACCCGGTCCGGTTCTGGCGCTATATCATCATGGCCTGCCACGCCAACGGTCTCAGTTCCGACCAGACCGCCCTCGAACAACTCAATACTCCCTCCCAGCCGCCCTATCACCCGGTCTCGTTGCAGGTCGTCCTGGTAAATTTTATCAATGAGTTAACCCAGGCCGGTGGACCCGGCCCAAATATCCTGGTGCTGGAAGACTATCACGTCCTGACCTCGGCCCAGCTTCACGAGTCGATGGTCTTTTTTGTCGAGAATCTACCGCCCAACCTGCACCTGCTCATAATGACCCGGCAAGACCCGCCCTTACCCCTGGCCCGCTGGCGGGGACAGGATGAGTTGCGGGAGCTACATTCCGCAGATTTGCGTTTCTCGGTCGAAGAAACCTGGGATTTCTTGCAGGAAAACAACGCCCGCGCCTTCTCGGAAGAAACCATTCGCCAGCTTGACCGCCATCTCGAAGGCTGGGCCACCGGCCTGCGCCTGTTGATACTGGCAATGCAGGGGTTACAGGGCCAGGCCCAGGTCGAAAAGTTCCTCGCAACCTTTGCCGGGAGCCACCGCTCTATCCAGGATTATTTTGCCACCGAAGTCCTCAACGTCCTACCCGAAAAGACCCAGAATTTTATCTTGCAGACCAGCATCCTGGAACGCCTGACCCCCGACCTGTGCGCGACCCTGACCGGGGAAACCAGCAGCGAGGCGGTGCTGCAATCCCTCGAAAAGAGCAATCTTTTTATCGAACCACTGAGCGGGTCGGGCGAATGGTACCGCTATCACGCCCTCTTTGCCGAGGCCATGCAGCAGGAGTTGCGGCGGCGGTTCGGCCCGGCCCACCTGGTCGAGCTCTACGGGCGGGCCAGCCGCTGGTTCGAGCAGAACGGCCTCTTTTCGGACGCGGTGGAAACGGCCCTCCACGCCCAGGATTTTGAGGGAGCGGCCCGGCTTATCGAGAAAATCATCGGTGACAACTTTAGAATGGGTATGCAGTTTTTCCAGGAGATTAATGAATTTTATACCTTCCGGCGCTGGCTCCAGGCGTTACCCAACTCCATCCTCCGCCGGCACCCTTTATTGTGCAACAACTACGCCCAGGCCATCTTTTTCACCTTCCTGTTTGAATCATCCGTAATGCGAGGCGATTCGGTGGCCCAGGTCATCGAAGCCCTGGACTGGGCCGAAGAGGGTTTTCTTAAAGAGCCTGAGGGCGTGTTGAAACTGGCCGAGGTCTACACTTTCCGGGCCATGCTTGCCAACATGGGCGGTCAAATCGAGGAAGCGGTCGCGTGGGCCGAAAAGGCCCTGGCTCTCCTACCGGAAGGCGAACACCACTGGCGGGGGATGGTCCTGAACGTGTTCGGCTCCTACGAACTCTACAACGGTCAGATTGATAAAGCCAAACGTTTTTTGAATGAAGCCCGCTACAACAGCGACGCCCTGGGCAACCGCAACTTTACGCGGGCCAACATGGGTTTACTGGCCTACGCCTACCTGGAACAGGGCGAACTCAACCAGGCCGCCGAGTATTTTAATACGGTGCTGGCCGAAGCCCGCGATATAAACGACACCGACGATATTACCCATTCGCAACTGGGGCTGGCCTGGCTCTCCTACGAGTGGAACGACCTGGAAACAGCCTGGAAACAGGCCGAAGAAGTGCTTGAACTCGATTTGCGGTTTAATGGCAACTCCAACGTAATCGAAGCCCAGCTTATTCACACCGAAATATTGTATGCCCAGGGTCGGATGGACGAAGCCCACCGCCATTTGAACGGCTTGCTGAACCAGCTAACCCGCCCTGTCTCACCCATTAACTTCCAGCAATACCGGGCCGTCCGCTCGACCCAGGCTCGCTTCTACCTGTTAGAAAGCAACATGGCCGGGTTCGAACGCTGGCTGAACTCTTTACAGCCGGACGAAACCCTTGCCACCGGCCAGGAATTCAGGCTTTACCAGGTCCAGAAGGTAAACGAGACTCTTTTACTGGCCCGCTGGATGCTGGGCCGGGGCGAGTGGGGCAAAGCCCTGATGTTGCTCGAACCGCTCCTGGCCGAGGTGCAGGCTGCCAGCCGGTTCCGCTACACCCTGCGCATCCGGCTCCATATGGCCCTGGCCCTGGCCGCCGGTAAGAAACAACAAGACGCCCGCCAGGTGGTCCAGGCGGTCCTCTCCCAGGCCTATATCGAAGGCTACCTGCGCCTTTTTCTAGATGAAGGCGAACCGGTCGCGAACCTGCTCCGGGCTACTCCCCTCCCCACCGCCGGTAAAGCCCTCAACGAGTATCGGCAGAAAATTCTAAACCTTTTCGACCAGGGCAACCCGCCTGTCAACGTCAAGGCGGGGGCGGGAGAACCGCTCAGCCCGCAGGAGCAGCGCGTCCTGGCCCTGCTGGAAGCCGGGCTTTCCTACGCCGGTATTGCACGCGAACTGGTGGTCTCGGTCAACACCATTAAGACCCAGGTCAAGAGCATCTACCAGAAGCTGAACGTCAACAACCGCATGCAAGCCCAGGCCGCCGCCCGCCAGCTAAAATCGCCCCTTTAGCCTTCCCATTTCCTCTCCTTTAGCCTCAAAAATAATCACCCGGCCAATCCCGAGGTTGGGTGATGTGGTTTCACCCGGCCTCTCGCTATAGTGGGGCCATCTACAAATTCACTTGAGTGCTTGATGAAGGAGCTACCTACCAATGGAAACCCAACTTACTTCCGGCGAATTGGCCGGACAAAACGCGGAGATAACCGCCGAAAATCCAAAACCTAAAAATAAAATGTCACGCAAGACCCTGCTGGTCCTGGTTATGATAGCCTTCCTGGCTTCGATGGGTATGACCATCCTCTACCCGGTCTTGCCTTTTATCGTCGATAAATATATCGGAAACCCGGACGACCTGGCTTCGATGGTCGGCTGGCTTTCCTCAATTTATGCCATCTGCCAGTTTATTGCCGCCCCGGCCCTCGGCATCCTGAGCGACCGCTACGGTCGGCGGCCCATTCTACTAATCTGCCTGGTCGGTTCCACTCTCGGCTACCTGATATTCGGTATCGGCGGCGCGCTCTGGGTACTAATTCTGAGCCGCGTAATTGACGGCCTCACGGGCGGCGACTTCAGCGTCCTGACGGCCTATGTCGCGGACGTGACCGAACCCGAAGAACGCGGCAAATTCTTTGGCTACTTCGGCGCGGGAGCCGGGGTCGGCTTTATCGTCGGGCCGGTTATCGGCGGGTTCGCCGCCAATTTCGGCTACAGCGCCCCGGTCTTTCTCAGCGCCGCTATGACCACTATCATCATCCTGCTGGCGCTTTTCTTCCTGCCCGAAAGCCTCGACAAGAAATACCGCAAGACCAGCGTCACCCTGGGCGAGTTTAACCCCTTGAAACAACTCAAGGACCTGCTCTACACCAACGGCCTGCGCATGATAATCCTGCTGAGCGTGCTGTACGCCATCCCGTTCGTAGTCATCGAGTTCAACCTGGGCGTCCTGGTTATCGACAGTCTAAATTTTGAACCGGCCACCATCGGCCTACTGTTCCTGGTTATCGGCTCATTCGACATCGTGGTCCAGGGTTTCCTGGTTGGCAAACTGCTGCCGGTTTTCGGGGAGCGGAACCTCCTGAGGATTGGCTTCGCTATGCAGTTTGTCGGCTACATCCTGCTGGCCTCGATAGTCTTTACCCACTCGCCGGTCCTGCTGTTCGCCGGGATTGCGGTCTGGGCGGCCAGTTCCGGCCTGATTGAGCCGAGCATCACGGGACTGATTTCCCGGCTGGTTAGCCCGGAGAAACAGGGCGTCGTCCAGGGCTCTAACGCCGGGTTACGTTCCCTGATAAGCGTAATCGGACCCATCATCGGTGGGTTTATGTACGTCCAACTCGGTCACGCCTCGCCCTACCTGGTGGGTTCGCTCGTAATGCTGGTCGCGGTGGCAATGGTGACGGTTTCCATCCCGAAGCTGAAAAAAGCTTCTTCCGTCGCCAGCCTCGAACCTCAGGCCCAATAAGCAATAAACCCGATCAAAAAAAAGGCCCGGCTACCAACCGGGCTTTTTTTATTTCTTCAAAATCTGGGCCGGGGTCTGGCCGATAAGGCGTTTCAAGGAGCGGGTCAGGTGAGGCTGGTCGGCGTACCCGGCCCGGTCCACCGTATCCAGGATGGATACGCCCTGCTCCAATAGCGCCTGGGCCTGGCGCGCCCGGTTAATCTGTTCGATAACAGTGTGTGTCAGGCCCGTTACCCGCAGAAACCGCCGCTGGACCGAACGCAGCGATAAATCTTTCACCTGTCCGGCCAGGGTGTCGGCCACCACGTTATCCTGGTGGAGCAGTCCGCCCCGGTTTAGCCGGGTCACGAAGGTATCGGCATTTTCGAAGGTCGGGAACTGCCAGGCCGCTCCGTCCAGCCAGAAAGTCTTACTGCACGCCTCCGGCAGGAGGATGCCGCTATCCACCAGCCCGGTCGCGGGGAATTTCGATAAAAAAGTACCCATTTTGAACTGGATACCAAAGAACTCGGCGTCGGGTGGGGCCGGGGCGATAGTGGCCCTGGTTTCGGGGCCGCGCACCATAATATCAATCCGGCCCCGGTACTTCGTCACGACCATTTCCCAGTGACTGACCGCAATCGAGGTAAAATTGCCGGGCTGGTAACTCACGGTGCGCCAGACCTTTTCGACATAAGGCGAATCCGATAATCTTTCTTCCGAAAGGATGCTCACAGTCCTTACTTACTCCCTTTAACAATTACGCCGGCTAACGCTAAACCTCAACCGTTCCTATCCAACCGCCCCTATAATCGCAAAAATGGCCGGAAAAGGCCAGCTTCCCCTCGATTTAAGGCGCTTTTTAACTAACTTGTGCTTAATTGGTCCGGCATAATTTTTTCCAAGTGATTTAGCCTTGAAAATAGCCGCCAAGAAAATTGACAACCTCTAACCCTGCCGACAATCCCAACCAGACTCCCGAATCAGGGGCAGTTTGCTGAGAATGTGTTGCCGGAATTCCTGTAAAAGCTCGAAGTAACCCGCCTCATGGCCGGGCTTCCAATTCCCCGCAAAAATATAAAATCTTTTCCAGTTTCCTCTCCAATCCTCCAAAGTGCGTAGGAAGGCCCCGGCAGGTAGCCAGGGGTTCTTGATTGGCTGGCTTAACTGGTTATTGGCATATAACATTTCCATATCAACCAAGCAATTGATTAATATAGTGAACCCCCGGTAAATTAGGGCATTCCCAATTCTTTTGAAACTGTTCATAAAGGGGAGGCCAACTTTTTGCTGATTGTCGATAAGGATTGGACAGCAGCAAATAAGAAGGTTTCTGGAAGAAAGATAGCTGCTCCTTGTTTAGCAATGGCAGGCAATTCGAGAGATACATCAAACACGGACTTTTAGTTTACATAAATAAGAAAGAATGGGAGCTGGACAATGTCTAAACTGATCTATTTTATGGGTATGTCGCTGGATGGATTCGTTGCAGGTGAAAACGATAGTCTGGATTGGTCGGCCCCGGACGAGGAGGTATCCGCTTTCATCAACGAACTGCACCGTCCCATCGGTACCTATCTCTATGGACGCAAGAATTATGAGACAATGACAGTCTGGGAAACGCCGGAGGTCATTCCAGGTCTGTCCCCGGCCAGTATGGACTTCGCGCAAATCTGGCAGACGGCCAATAAGGTTGTCTATTCCAGGTCACTGGAGACCGTCTCTACCCCGAATACGCGCCTGGAGCGGGAATTCGAACCGCAGGTGGTTAACGAGTTGAAGGCTCAATTGCCTCATGATATATCGGTAGCCGGTCCGCATCTGGCGGCCCAGGCAATCCGGGCCGGGCTTGTCGACGAAATTCACCTGCTAGTCGTACCTTTTATACTTGGTGGCGGCAAGCCGGTCCTGCCCCGCGATATAAGGATAAAGCTGGAACTGCTGGACGAGCGCCGTTTAGGTAATGGCTGGGTCTATTTTCGCTATCGCATACACGACTAAAGTCATTCATAAAAACCCTGGTTTCTAAATTCCGACAATTTTCATTGTCATAACTTAGGAAACTCTTTTTAAAGGTGGGGTTGACACAAACCCTATAAAGTTATATCCTAACCAACGTGACGTTAACGTAACACTTTTGGAGATTTCGATGGACGACCGCATGCGGATTGGTGACCTGACCGAACGGGCCGGGGTCACGCCCCGCACCATTCGCTATTATGAAAGTATTGGCCTCCTCCCTCCCGGCGAACGCGAGGGCAACGGCCATCATTACTACACCGAATATACTCTCGACCGGCTTCGCAAGATTGACCAGCTAAAAAAGCTGGGCCTGAGCCTGGAAGAAATCGGCGAAGTGATTGACCTCTATTTTACCGACCCCAGCGGCGTCCAGCCAAAAACCAAAGTTGTCGCCATCCTGCGTAAACACCTGGCCGAAGCCCAGCAGAAAATCGGCGCTTTAGAGCAATTCTGTGTTGATCTTCAGGCTACCATCGACCGCTTCGAACGCTGGTTGGAGGATAAAGACCAGGTTTAAATTTTTTTGACCTAAACATGACGTTAACGTAACGTTTAAACTGGAAGAAGTATGGAGGGAAAATAATGACTGAGAAAATTGGTTTTATCGGGTTGGGTCTGCTGGGGCTGCCAATGGCGGCCAACTTGCAGGAGGCCGGGTACTCCCTGGTCGTCTACAACCGCACCGCCGCCAAAGCCGAGCCCCTGGTTGCAAAGGGTGCCGAACTGGCCCCAACCATCATTGAAGCGGTTCAGCCCGGCGGCATTACGATCTCGATTTTGTGGAACGACACCGCCCTGGAAGAAGTTGTAACCGAAGAATTTCTCGAAAAGCTGGGCCCAGGCGGTATTCACGTTTCGATGGCGACTGTCCTGCCCGAAACCGCCCGCAAAATGGCCCAACTCCACGCCGACCACGGCTGCGTCTTTGTCGAAGCCACCGTCTTTGGCCGTCCCGAAGCCGCCGCTGCCCGGCAACTCAATATCCCTTACGCCGGACCCAAAGCGGCAAAAGAAAAGATAAAACCCCTGCTGGAAGCGATGGGCGGGCAAGGCGTCTTTGATTTTGGCGAGACCTACGGGGCGGCCAATATCGTCAAGCTGGTCGGGAACTACCTGATTTTCGCGGCCTCCCAGTCCATGCGTGAAGCCTTGACCCTGTCCGCCAGGTACGGTGTAGACCCCCACCCGGTGGTAAACATGCTGACCACGACCCTTTTTGCCGCCCCTATCTACCAGTCTTACGGCCAGCGGATTGCCGAAGGGAATTTTACCTCCGCTGCCTCGCCCATTCCCCTGAAAGATATTGCCCTCTTTAAGACTACCGCCGGGGAGGTCGAAATGCCTACACCTATCGCGGACCTTTTAGAAGACTTGATGAAGCAGGAAGCCGCCAATTCTCGCTAATAGCGTTGCTTGTGTCTGAATAGCCCGGTGACCGGGTAACCCTGGCTTTACCCAATAACTGGCACACTTAACTTATATTTCAGGTTTTACACATCCTGGCATGCAGAAATAGGGAGATACCAATGTCTGACTTTGATTCAAGCGCCGAAACCATGCGCACGGTGCGCTTCCGCGAATATGGCGAACCGGCTGACGTCCTCCACCTTGAGAATGTGCCCGTACCGGCGCCCGGACCTGGCCGTATCCGCATTGTCGTTCACGCCTGCGGGCTGGCCCCCGCCGACTGGGCGCTGTGCCGGGGGCTTTTTGCCGGTAAGCTGCCTCGCGGTATCGGTATCGACGTAGCCGGGACAGTTGACGCCATCGGTGAAGGCGTTACGGGCGTAAGCTTCGGTGACCCCGTGCTGGGCGCTGCCGATTGGGCTGGGAGCGAGACCGCAGGGGCCTCAGACCGCGCCATTATGAACCGCTGGACCCTTGTCCCAGCCGGACTCAGCTTCACCCAGGCCGCCGCGCTGCCAATGGCGGTTGATACCGCCAACCTGCACTTAACCTGGCTCGGCATCAGCGAGGGGCAGACCATCCTGGTTAACGGGGCCGGGACTACCATCGGCTACGCCGCCGTACAGATGGCCCTTATCCGGGGCTTACGAGTGATTGCCACTGCCGGGGAGACCTACGCCCGGCAGTTGCGTGACCTCGGTGCTACGGTTACCCCCTATGGAGCTGGCCTGGTCGAGCGGGTCAGGGCAATAGGGCCTGTTGACCTGGTTTTCGATACTGCCCCGGCCAGTGGCGCTCTCCCCGCTCTCGTGGAGATAGCCGGTGGCGACCCCAAACGAGTGCTTACGGCCTCAGATTTCGCGGGTGCCGCAGAACTTGGGGTCCGCGACACTTTTCACGAAGACCGGACCCGGCGCATTGATGTCCTCCCTGACTTCGCCCGGCTCGCCGCCGAAGGCAGGTTCACGGTGCCGGTTGCCCGCACCTTTCCCCTTGAAGAATGGCGCGCTGCCCTCGACATCAGCCTCAGCGGCCAACCCCATGGGAAACTAATGCTCCTGCCGGTAAATTAAGCAGAAAAGCAAATAATTTTCCCGGCAAAGAATAAAAAGACCGCTAAAGGGTAAGGGTGCAAGTAAAGTTGCCCTTATCCTTTAGCGGTCTTCTAAAAACTACTCTATCGTTAGCAACGTGACCGACATCGGCGCTAACTCGACGTTCAGTTCGCCGTCGCTAATCGCCAGGCCCGCCAACGCCACCGGGCGAAGGGTGTCCGGGTTAGAAAAAGTGTTGTGGGCGTGCATGTCCTTAGCGGCCAGGGTGCTGCCACTTACTTTCCCGCCCTTTACCAGGCCCTTTAACGCCAGTCCGACTTTGGCTGTAGCCCGGTTGTCCAGGTTACACAGCGTGATATTGATGCGGCCCTGGTCGTCCTCCGAGGCCGAAAGGCTTACCTGGGGTAGGCGGTCGTTTCCGTTGCCGTAGGTCGCCGCCTGCTCGATAATTGTTTCCAGGAGGGCCGCGCCCTGGTGGGCCTTGTAGAGGTCAAAGACGTGATAGGTCGGGGTCAGAAGGAATTTGTCACCCTCCGTCAATATCAGGGCCTGCAAAACGTTGACCGTCTGGGCCAGGTTCGCCATATAAACCCGGTCGCTGTGCTGGTTAAAGATGTTCAGGGTTACCCCGGCGACCAGCGCGTCCCTTAAAGAGTTCTGCTGGAACAGGAAGTGCGGGTTGGTGCCGGGTTCGACATCGTACCAGGTGCCCCACTCGTCCACGATAAGGCCAACTCTTTTCTCCGGGTCATAACGGTCCATGATTTCGCCGTGCTTCTGGACCAATTCTTCCATGCGCAGGGCCTTTTTCAGGGTAATAAACCACTCGTCCTCGCTAAAGTCGGTGGCCGAACCCTTATTTTTCCAGTCCCCCGCCAGGGTATAATAGTGCAGACTCAGACCGTCCATATATTTGGCGGCCCGCTCCATCATCACCTCGGTCCATTTGTAATCAAAATCGCTGGCCCCGCAGGCAATCCGGTACAGGTTCCCCTCGCCGTGATTGCGGGCGTAGGTCTGGTAGCGGCGGTATTCGTCGGCGTAATATTCGGGGCGCATGTTCCCACCGCAGCCCCAGTTTTCGTTGCCGACCCCGAAGAAACGGACCTTCCATGGTTCCTCCCGGCCATTCTGCCGCCGCCAGTTCGGCATCGGAGCGTCGGCATCGGCGGTCATGTATTCCAGCCATTCCTGCATTTCCAGCACCGTACCACTCCCGACATTACCCACGATATAGGGTTCGCAGCCGATTAGCTCACACAGGCGGAGAAATTCGTGGGTGCCAAAGCCGTTGTTCTCGACCACTTTGCCCCAGCTTTTGTTAATCATGGCCCGGCGTTCGCTCAGGCTGCCCACGCCGTCTTTCCAGTGGTATTCGTCGGCGAAACAGCCGCCCGGCCAGCGCAACACCGGGATATTGATCCGGCGCAGGGCTTCCACAATATCGGTGCGGATACCTTCGGTGTTCGGTATGGACGAATCGGGGCCGACCCAGATGCCGTCGTAAATGCACCGTCCCAGGTGTTCGGCAAAGTGCCCGTAGATGTGGGGGCTGATGGTACTTTTCTTGTGGCTTGCGTCAATTGAAATCCGTGTTTGGTTTTCCAAAGTTAATCTTTCCTCTCTGAAATTAAACAAAAGAAATTTGTTCGAAAACTCCGCGTCCGGTATGTAAATGTTCGCAAACAATTCGAACGCTTTTGTTGCCGGGATTTGATAATTCCAGGTAGTGTATTTATTCTCCTGAGTCTAAACAGGCGTACTAACAAAATTTCCTGAGGGTTTCATGGTTAGAATTTGTCCGGTTCTGCTATTTTTAAGGGTTTTTGGGCGCTTATACCGGGTGGTGAAGCAGACTATGAGGTTTACCGGGTCGATTTTACCCAGGATTATTTTAACAGGCGTCAGTTGGTTGTCAAGCATTTTTTCAAAACCTGTGCTATAATTTATTCGAACAAATCGAACAATCTGTGTAAAAATCAAACAAAAGTAAAGGGGGGGGTCAGGTCATGAAGAATCGAGTCAGCATGCGCGACGTGGCCCGTGCCGCCGGGGTTGCCATCGCCACCGTTTCCCTGGTTGTCCACGGACAGCCTGGGGTTTCCCCTGCGACAAAACGCCACGTGTTGGAGGCTGTCAAACAGCTTGGCTACTCGATGCCCGCCGCCTCTTATCCCACCCAGAATCAGACCGTAGGCCTTTTGATTGAGAAATCGGCCATGCCGGTTATGCTCGATATTTTCTATGGCGCGGTTATTTCGGGCTTTCAATCTGAAGCTCAACGCCAGGGTTTCCAGGTCTTTCTATATATGTTCGACCGGGAGAAAAATAACCTGGAAAGTTTGCGCTCTCAACTAACCGAAAATGTCCGGGGCCTGGTGATAGCCAACGATGGCGATGTCAATTCTGAAATGGTCATCCAACTGGAAGCGTTAAAATTGCCGCTCGTGCTGATTGAAAATTACGTCCAGGGGCACGAGCTACCCTGCATCCTGGGAGATAACTACACTGCCGGTTACATGGCGATGGCGCATCTACTGAGCCTGGGTCACCGTTCGATTGCCGTCCTGCCTGGCCCCACCAAATACAGCAGCTTGCAGGACCGCTTGCGAGGCTGCCTGGCGGCGGCGGCGGAAGCCGGGCTGCTAATCCCTGCCGAACGGATGCCCCAATCGCACTCCCATCACGCCAAAAAGGGCTATTTTGAGATGCAAGAAATATTGCGCCTGCCGGAAAGGCCCACCGGGGTCGTCGCTATCAGTGATAAGACCGCCTTTGGCGCGATGGAGGCCATCAAAGAGGCCGGGTTAAAAATTCCCGGCGATATTGCTATCGTCAGCATTGATGATGTCGCGGAAGCAGCCCAGGCTAACCCGCCCCTGACCACCGTCCATATCCCGAAATACGAGATGGGCGTGCTGGCGATGCAAAAACTTCAGCAATTAATTAACGAAGGTTCCACCCTGGCCGTTAAAAGCGTCCTCTACGCAAAACTGGTAGTCCGGGCCTCTTCCGGTGGTCCTGTTTAGGCACCATATACAGTTTTATGTCAACTAAATCCAGGATTAAAAAAGGGAGCTTCCAAGATTAATATTTCTTGAATGCTAAAGTTTTAGCCTTGACTTTTCCCTGTAACGGATAATAATGAAAATGAAGTAGCTTTTATTTCACGGTCTGGTTTAACTCTTGGAGGTGGCACCTTATGGCTAGTGGCTTTGCAAAAGCGCTTGATGGCCTCCCGCGGGTTGTTAAGTTTTTGCCAGCAACTGCCCGGAAGGTTAAATTTTCTGCCAGCCCACCTCCTTTCGCCGCACCAGTGTAAAGAGCCGCCAGAAGTGGGCCACACCGGCAAGAAGGAAACCCGTTAACCTCTACTGTACCGCGTCAAAACAAGCTTAGCGTTCGCCTTTTCCGCTTCACCCACTCCCGACCCCCTATCCCACCGGCCTCCGGCTTTGCCAACCATACCTGTATTCAGCTTGAGTTGCGTTGACTATTTCGTAACTCCACTTTGCTGACTCCAAAATAATACCCGATTGTGAGAAGCAGCCAGAAACGGCGGCTGCTTACCTTTGTTTACCCTGCCTACCCATTTCTTAGTCTAAAGACGATGAGGAGCTGTTATGACCGAAAAATTAAATATGTCCGGCGGTTTCAATAAACGCATCAATCGCCGCAAATTCCTCAAAAAATCCGTGCTGGCTGTCGCGGGAACCACCCTCACTGCCGGTCTGCTGGCAGCCTGTGGCGATAATACCGCTACCTCGGCCCCGGCAGCGACCACTGCTCCTGCCACCACCGCTGCCGCCACCACCGCTCCTGCCGCTACTACGGCAGCACCTACAACCTCGGCGGCAACCACTTCCGCCGCTACAACCGCCGCCGCTACTACAGCGGCAGGTACTACGGCCGCCGGAACCACTGCTGCCGCCGGGACCACTGCCGCCGCCACCACCGCTGCGGCAGGTACGACCTCGGCAGCAGGAACTACCGCCGCCACGGGGGCTACCTCAACCCCGGCTACAGTTGATAACACCCCTGCCCCGACCGTACCGAATGCCGCCGCCGCCAAACAGTATAGCGGTGCTAACATCACTTTCAACGGTGACTCTGTTGGTGGAAGTACCGCCATTGACAAGGCCCTGGCCGCCCAGTTTACCAAGGATACCGGTATCAATGTCAAAATTATCCCTCACCCCAGCAGCTCGGACGATTATTACGCCTCCCTCCAACGGATTTTCCAGGGCCAATCGGGCGAGATTGATGTGATGATGCTCGACGTTATCTGGCCCGGTGCTTTCGCCCAGTACCTCACCGACCTCAACCCCAAACTCGGTACCGAGGCCAAAGCCCAGTTTGATACCGCCGTCCAGAACGACACGGTCAACGGCCAGTTGGTGGCGATGCCCTACTTCGGTGACTTCGGTATGCTGTTCTACCGCACCGACCTGCTCCAGAAATACGGCTATAGCAAACCCCCCGAAACCTGGGACGACCTCCAGTCGATGGCCCAGAAAATCATTGACGGCGAGAAAGGAAGCAATTCCAACTTCACCGGGTTGGTCTTCCAGGGCAAAGCCTACGAAGGGCTAACCTGTGACGCCCTGGAATGGCTGGCTTCCTCCGGTGGCGGCACCATCATCGACTCCAGTGGCAAGGTCACCGTAAACAACGCCAGTGCTGCCAAAGCTCTCAACCGCGCGCATGGCTGGATAGGCACTATCAGCCCCCCTGCTGTCACCTCCTACCAGGAAGACGAAGCTCTCAACGCTTTCCAGGCCGGAAATTCCGTCTTCATGCGCAACTGGCCCTATGCCTACGCCATCGCCAATGACCCCAAACAGTCGAAGGTGGCCGGGAAGGTTGATGTCGCGCCTCTGCCTCACGACCCCGGTCAACAGAGTGTCGGAACCTTGGGCGGCTGGCAACTGGGGGTAAACAAATTCTCCAAGAACCAGGATGCCGCCATCGAGTTCGTGCGTTACATGACGAGCCAGCAGGTCCAGACCTACCGGGGGGTGGTGGGTGGTTACGTGCCTCTGAACACGGCCGCCGCCCAGGACCCGAAGGTAATCCAGGCAGAGCCATACCTGGCGAAGATGGCGAATGTAACCAGGGTAGCACGGCCTTCCACGGCCACCGGGATTAACTATAACGATGTTTCGACGGCCTTCTTCCAGGGTGTCTCCCAGGTATTGGCCGGGCAAGACGCCACATCGGTCTTGCCTAACGTCCAGAGCCGGATTCAAAACGACGTTAAATAACCTCTTTGTCTTTAGGCTCAAACAGGTAGGGGTAAGCCTGGGTCCGCCACCGGCAGGTTGGCGGGGTTAAACCGGGTTTTCCCCTCCCCCTATTTCGGCCTGGCATTTTTCGGGTTCGCGTCGGGCCGGAAAGAATAAAAAGAATAAATAGAAAAACTCAGCCCTGCCCTAAACCGTCGCTTGGGAAACAATAACCTGCCTGGCATGCTCCAAAACAATAACTGAATAATTCGGAGAAAAATTATGAGCCAGAATGTAAGCGCGGCTCCCACCAATCTTAAAGTGGTTCGCTCTACTCTCCATCGCAGCCGCAATATTTATGCATGGGTCTTTGTGACGCCCACCCTTCTGGTCGTGGCTTTTGTAGCCCTCTACCCCCTGGCCCAAACCTTCTATTTAAGTTTTACCAATGCCCGCTTCGGCCAGAGCCAGGTTAACTTCGTCGGCATTGATAACTATGTCCAGCTCACCACCCAGGATTCAATTTTCACGGATGCCGTCAAGGTAACGGTAATTTTTACGGTAATAACCGTCGTATTCGAAACAGTCCTGGGCATGGTTGTGGCCCTGGTGGTCAACTCCAATTTCAAGGGCCGGGGAGTAATGCGGGCAGTCATGCTCATCCCTTGGGCGGTCCCGACTGTCGTTTCTACCAAGCTCTGGGCCTGGATGTACAACGACCAGTTCGGGGTCTTTACCGATATTCTGCACCGGCTTGGCATCATCAAGGGTAATTTTGCTTTCCTGGCTACCTCAAACGGCACTCCTTTCGCTATCGGCATCATCTCGGCCATTGACATCTGGAAGACTACTCCCTTTATGGCCCTGCTCCTCCTGGCCGGGCTCCAACTCATTCCCAACGATATGTACGAGGCCGCCCGCGTAGATGGAGCTAACGGCATCCAGCAATTCTTCCGCCTGACCCTGCCCCTGCTGCGCCCGGCCCTGCTGGTCGCGCTTATTCTGCGGACCCTCGATGCCCTGCGCGCTTTCGATGTCTTTTACGTCCTGTTTGGCAACCGGCCTGATACAGAGTCAATGTCGGTCTATGCTCAACAACGTCTCGTTGGTGGAGGGCGGGAAGGCTACGGCTCGGCCCTGTGTGTCGCCATCTTCCTGATTATCCTGGTTTTTGTGGTGGTTTATGTTTCTATCTTTAAGGTAGAGGAGGCGTAAAATGAATGTATCTTCTCTTAAGGCCCGCCCGCAATACCAGGCAGTTGTAACCCGCCGGACACTAAAGAAAATTGCCAGCAAAGGGGCTTTCTACCTGTTAATTTTGATAATACTGGTCTATATAATCTTTCCTTTTTACTGGGCCATCGTATCGTCGCTGAAGCCGATGACCGAGCTTTATTCCAACCCCCTGACCTACTGGCCCAACCATTTAACCTTTGATAACTACAGCAAAGTCCTTGGCAACAACCTCTTTCTACATGCCCTGCTTAACAGCACTATCGTCTCACTTTTGGTTACCGTCATCTCGGTGGTTCTCGGTTCGCTGGCGGCTTATGCGTTGGGGCGGTTCCGGTTCCGGGGCCGTTCCTTTATCCTTTACCTCATCCTGTCAATGACCCTTTTCCCTACGATTGCGGTCCTGGGTGGCCTGTTTCAAATCGTTAGCTCCCTCCACACCATTCTTTACGACCAGCTTACGGCTTTGATTCTAACTTACCTGATTTTTACGATGCCCTTTACGGTGTGGGTCTTGCGCAGTTTCTTCCAGTCTATCCCGGTCGAAATCGAGGAAGCGGCTTACGTGGATGGGGCGAACCCCTGGCAAATCTACTACCGAGTGATGATACCCCTGGCCCTGCCGGGTCTTGCTACGACCGGCCTGCTGGCTTTCATCCAGGCCTGGAACGAACTACTCTTTGCCCTTTCTTTTATAATCACGCCGGAGCGGCAGACCGTTGCCCTGGCGATAACAAACTTTCAACCCCAGGGCGGTCAGGGTTACGCGATAGATTGGGGCCAGGTGATGGCGGCCACGGTAATTGTAACGTTGCCGTTGGTAGCCCTGGCATTGATATTCCAGCGCCTGATCTTGTCCGGCCTTACCGCGGGTGGCGTCAAAGGCTAAGACGCCTTACATCGGACATTATAAAAATGGTACACCCTGCAGACACGAGCTTGTAGGGTGTACCATTGATTCAACCGTACCCGGTCTACCTCATGAATTGCTCCGCCGGTTCGTTCAAGGCCGCCTCCAGGATTTTCTCGGCCACGTCCTCAGGCATATCCCCGTTAGGATATTCTCCTTTGGGTGCCGAAGGACTCGGTATGGCTCCCGCTCCCGGTTCGAAACCATATACCATCGAATTATTACTAAAATCACTGAGAGTATAATCGGGGTGCATCAGAATAACCCGGATATTGTCAGGCGCTAACTCTTCCCTTTCGAAAGCCGAAAGACTGTTGAGGGCGTGTTTTGTCGAGGTATAAGCCCCGACCAGGGGATACATCCGCCTTGTCGAGCTTGAACTAATATTTATAATTATTCCCCCACCGTTTTCCCGCATAAATGGCGCTACCGCTTTCATACCGAAAAACGGCCCCATGATGTTGAGGTCGATTAGCTGCCGGTAGGAGTCTGCCGGGTAATTAACGATGGGACCGGCGGACCCCATCCCGGCATTATTGATAAGAATATCCACCCGACCGTACTTCTCGATTGTTTTCGCTACCAGTTGCCTCACCGCATCTTCCTGCGTCACATCGGTCGGGACGGCCAGCGCCTCCTTACCCTGGCTGCGTAACTCTTGCGCAATTTCCTCTAATTTAGCGGCGGAACGAGCCGCCAGCACTACGATGGCCCCCTTTTCGGCAAAAAGGCGGGCGGTGGCCCGGCCAATCCCGGTGGAAGCGCCTGTAATAATCGTGACTTTCCCCTGAATATCCATAATAAGACGCTTTAAATCCTTTCCGATTTTTCAATCAATCTTCCCTACGTTAAGCTTATTCAAACACCGGCTTTTGAGAGATGGTGAATTTTCTATCAAGCTTTTCCCACTATAATTCATGTGTTATCCTATTACCAGAGTTTTGTTATGATAGCATTAAAAGTAATAGGCTAAGGGAATTTCCATATGAATGAAGAAGAACGCCGCCAGGCCCTGGCCGAATTTCTCCGCAGTCGCCGGGCGCGGCTTTCCCCGGCGGAAGTGGGTTTGCCTGAAACCAGGCGGCGGCGCACTCCGGGACTGCGGCGGGAGGAAGTGGCGACCCTTGCCAGTATCGGGATCTCCTGGTACGTGGCCCTGGAACAGGCCCGCGATATTCACCCGTCCGAACTGGTCCTCCATAGTATCGCCCAGGCCCTGAAACTTTCCCCGGTGGAGCAGCAGCATTTCTTTGAACTGGCGGGGCAGCCGTCCCCTAAACCGGCGGGCCTTTCGGGGGAAGAAGAAGTAAGCCCGGCCCTGCAAAAGGCCGTGAAAGCGCTTGACCCTCACCCGGCCTTTGTGCTGGGGCGGCGCTGGAATATTGCCGCCTGGAACCGGGCTGCCGAGGCCGTCCTAACTTATGGAAAGTCGAGCGCAGACCTTCCTCAAAACCTTTTCTGGAACCACTTCACAGACCCGCTCGCCCGCAAAATCTACCCGGATTGGGAAAAATCGGCCCGGTTGATGGTAGCTCTATTGCGCACCGAACGCGCTCGCTTTCCCGATGAACCCTGGTATGGAGAAATGATTGAAGGCTTGCTAAAAGAGAGTGACTTCTTCCGCGAGTGCTGGGGCGGTTATGACTTGCATGGCGATCTGGACGGGCAAAAAGTTATGTACCACCCCTTCCTGGGTTACCTCGAATTTGACTCCGTCACCCTGCTGGCCCCGGCTCATCCCGACCTCAAAATCATCCTCTATGTTTCCTCGCCTGCGACCCATTCAAAAATTGTAAACCATCTGGAATCGCTGGTTGCGGTTGTTTAGTTCAAAGGTTCAGTTTTCTCAGAAAACCCTTAAACCTTTCTAAGAGTTTTCTAAGAATTGGGTGTTATCCTGTCCTTACAGCCTGGAACTATCCATAAATTTCAGGCTGGTTAACCAAACAAAACCGTTTTAAGGGTAAAAAGGCGCCGGATGAACAGTCTTAAAGAAATGCTACCTTCTACCAACCGTGAAACTCGCCCGCGAGTCCTGGTCATCGAAGATGAACCTGGCATCGTCTATTTTATAGAACTCGGCCTGACCTACGAAGGCTTTGAGGTCTGTAGCGCCACCACCGGCCCGGAAGGGCTCGAAATGGCTCTCACCAAAACCTTCGACCTGGTCCTGCTCGACCGGATGTTGCCTGGAATGGACGGCCTCGAAGTCTGCCGGAAAATCCGCCAGGCTTCCCCGGTCCCCATCTTTTTTGTGACCGCCCTCGATAGCCTGGACGACCGGGTGGCGGGCCTGGAAGCCGGGGCCGACGACTATATCGCGAAACCGTTCCAGTTCAAGGAGTTAGTCGCCCGGATGCGTTCTATCCTCCGGCGGCAATCCCTCGATGCCCCCGGCCCGGCCAACCCTTACAACCAGCCTGAACCAGGCAAAGATTCGAACCTGCTACAGGTGGTTGACCTGACCCTGAACGTGACTACCCGTGAATTCTGGCGGGGCGACCGCGTCATCGAGTTGAGCATGCGCGAGTTCGAACTGCTGGAACTTTTTATGCGCCATCCCAACCAGGTCCTGAAACGCCAGGCTATCCTCGACCGCATCTGGGGGTTTGACTTTACGGGCGATGCCAACATAATAGAGGTCTACGTCCGCTACCTGCGGAACAAACTGGGTCCGCCAAACGTAATTCAGACAGTCCGGGGCGTCGGCTACGTCTTACGCTACCAACCGCGCCATCCCGCCGACCCACTTTAGGCCAGAGACATGCCCTAAATGGATTTTCTACCGGGCGTAAAACCCGGCGTTTTTGAAAAACTCAGGAGACCAGGGAGAGGAAATGGTCAGCTCAACCAACGGCGCGCAAAGCCGAAAAGTAAAAATAATGCTGGTCGAAGACGAACAGGCCATCGTGGACTTTCTTACGCTCGGCCTGACCTACGAGGGTTTTGAGGTCCAGAGTTGTCTTGATGGTGGGCTGGCCCTCGGTATGGCCGCCGAGTTCAAACCGGACCTGATAATCCTCGATTTGATGCTCCCCGGTATGGATGGCCTTGAAATCGCCCGCCGCTTGCGGGCCGGGAGCGACCTCGGCATCATTATGCTGACCGCCCGCGAGGATTCCGAGACTACCGTCAAAGGTCTGACCATCGGCGCGGACGACTATGTGATAAAACCGTTCGATTTCCCGGTGCTGGTGGCCCGGATTCGCTCGGTCCTGCGGCGTAAAGGCCAGCTTCAACAGGAAGTTTTGACCGTCGGGAACGTGACCCTGAACCGCAACTCCCACGAAGTCCGGCGGGGTGACCAGCTTGTCGAATTGACCAACAAAGAATTTGAATTGCTCGAAATGCTCATGGACCATCCCCGCCAGGTCTTCAGCCGCGAAACCATTCTCAACCGGGTCTGGGGCTACGACTTCGCCGGGAATACCAACGTGGTGGATGTTTACATCAGCTATTTGCGCGATAAACTGGAAGGAAAAGACGAAACCTCGCGCCTGATTCACACGGTGCGGGGGGTCGGCTACACTTTCAGGCCAAATATTTAACAGGTTTACCAATGGCTAAATCTTTCCGGGCGGCGAGCCAGAATAATCAAAAAAACAGCCCCAACCGGGCAAAACCGTGGTTTATTCCCCGCCGCTCGGTCCGGGGCCGCCTGACCATGCTAAACCTGGCCTTGCTTACCCTGCTTTTTATAGTGTTGTGCCTGGCCCAGTATTTCCTGCTGGCAAATTTCCTGAAGAACTCTTTAATCACTTCCCTTCAGACCGAGGCCAAACCGGTTATCGAGCAGCGGATAGGCATGGCCGGGATGATGGGCGGGCCGCCTTTTGGCGGAGGCCGGGAGCAAGGGTCGCAGCGAGTTTTGAGTGACCTGAACGGCAAGACTACCCTGGCCGTTATCGTTGACCCGACCGGGCGCGTTATAAAACCGACCAGCGCTGCCGAGACTTCCAGCGGTGCCTCTGCTACGGTCATCCAGGTCACCCAATCGCTGGTAACGCCCCAGGCGGTTGAGCAGGAAGTAAACCTCGACCAACTAACCCCCGCCCTTAACCAGCTTGCCAGTCCGCCCGGCGACCTCCTACAACGCGCCCTCAAAGGCGAAAGTGGTCTTTCCTACACCACCAGCCTGAGCGGCTGGGACGATGCCGTGGTGGTCCTGATTCCTTTTACCGTGCCAAACTCACCCCGGCCCCCCGACCGCAACAATAACCAGGGCCAGAACCAGAACCAGGACCAGCAAGCCACTAACCGGATTGCCGTCCTGGTCTTTGCCGGGTCCAACGCCGCCAACGAAAACGCCCTGGCCGATTTGTTACTTATAAACGTGGTCGCTTTTGGCGTCCTGCTGCTTGTCATTGGCCTGGTGTCGCCGCTGGTAGCCGGGAGTTCCCTTCGCCCGCTCCGCCGCATGATAAGAACGACCAAGGAGATTGCCGGGGGCGACCTCAGTCACCGGGTCCAGATTGAGTCGGACCGGGACGAAATCGGGCAACTGGCCGTCTCGTTTAACCGCATGGTCGACCAGCTCGAACACCAGTTTAAAATGCAGCGCCAGCTTGTCGCCGACGCCAGCCACGAACTCCGCACCCCTCTGACCGCCATCAAGGGTTCGCTCGAAGTGATGCTGCTCGGTGGGACCGCCAGCAACCCTGAAGCCGCCGACCGCCTTTTGAAGACGATGCACAAAGAGAGCGTCCGCCTGACCCAGCTTGTCAACGACCTGTTAACTCTCAGCAAGCTTGACCAGGGCGAGTCTATACTCTTGCAGCCCGTGAATTTGTTAAACCTGGCCCAGGAAGTAAAAGCCAGTATCGAGCTTTTTATCGAGCAAGGGGAAAAGCCGGTTTCTTTAGCCCTGGAAGGCTTCCCTGCCTCCTACGAAAACCCGGCCTGGGTCATGGGTTCACCCGAACGGCTAAAACAGGTCCTGTATAACCTGCTGGATAACGCCGTGAAATTCTCCCCGCCCTGTTCGACCGTCACGCTCGAACTGAAAGCGCCCGCGCCCCTCCCGGCCCGTTTCCAGGGTGGGAAAAATCAGCCCGATTTTTCTTCCAACCAGCAATTTTATTCTCTGGCCGTCCACGACCAGGGACCGGGCATCCCGCCCCAGGACCTGCCCCATATTTTCGACCGCTTCTACCGGGGGGACGTTTCACGCTCTCGCCGCAACGGGGGCAGCGGCCTGGGCCTGGCAATTGTCCAGGCTTTGCTGGCAGCCCAGGGCGGCTATGTCGAGGTGGAAAGTTATCCGGGCCAGGGGACAGTCTTTTATATCTATCTCCCGGCGGTAACCGAAATCCTCCCCGCCGCTGCTTTGCCCGAAAAGAGCCTATCCCAGCCTGTGGGTTCGCAACCCGTGGGTTAATTGGCCTGATTCTTGCCTGGGTATTGCCCAGGATAACAAATTTCAGGATTAACCGGGAGGACGGCGATGGAAACCCCCTTTTTAATAATCGTGTCCGGCTCGCCCAGTTCGGGCAAGACCAGCATAGGTCGCAAGATTGCCCACGAAATGGGCCTGCCTTTCGTCTTCAAGGACGGCATCAAAGAGATGCTTTTCAATACCCTGGGCTGGTCGGATAAAGAATGGACCGAGCAGCTAAACCTGGCTACCTACGCCATTTTTTTTCACTTCATGGAGACGCAATTGCAGGCGGGGCTATCTTTCGTGGTCGAAAGTGACTTCAAACCGGACGAACATACCGCTAAATTCAAGGAACTCGAACACAAATACAAGCTCAAGGCGGTCCAGGTCCAGTGCCAGGCCGATGACGAGGTCTTGCTCCAGCGTTTCATAGAGCGGGCTAAGTCGGGAGAACGCCACCCCGGTCACATGGACCATGCCAACCTGGAAGATTTTAAAAAATCCCTAAAAGAAGATACTTACCAGCCGTTGGATATTGGCGGCAAAACCCTGACCGTCGATACCAACGATTTCGACAAAATTGACTATCCTGCCTTGCTAGAAGACATCAAATCCGAAGCAGCTAAAGCGGCCTGATTCCACTTGTCATTCCGTAAGCCGCTTCAAGAAAGATGACTTGCCATTATCGAATGGCGGCTTACGAAATCTCGCGCGTGGCGTACCGTAAAGACCAAGCCTAGCTCATATCTCCGGCTAAATCAGGCTTCGACCAGACAACCTCAGGTCACAACCTGAGAGGTTCGTTGGAACTGGCAAAGTCTTCGACCCGGTGTCTCGCCAGCCGGACCCACATGTGGGGCCCCGATTCCTCAGTCGGGCCTACTTTCTCAACCTTGGTTCGCCCCTAAAGCGTCCCTCGCGCCCGGAGAGTGTGACAGGTTTGCGGCCTTACCCATCTGTCAAGACCTTTATTACTACACAGAATGACAAAGGTGACAATTTTATCCGTTTTTGGGAGGGTTCTGCCAGATTTTACCGGAACCGCCTCTGGCCTTATACTTGGCCGGAGGTTTTTTATTTTTTAATCTGCCATAACAACTATTCAGGAGTCTTTTTAAGGTGAGCCAGAAACCAGAGAACGTTTTTGTAGGTACTTATTTTGAACCGGACGAAATCGAGCGGCTGCGGCAGGAAGTTACGAAGCGCGGCCTGAACCTCATTTATCACGGCGAATGGCTCTCCCCGGCCACTTTCCCCGCCGAACACAATCACAACCTCAACCTGACCCCCGAACAGTGGGCGGTCTGGCTGGCCGACCTCAAACAGGCCGACATAATGTTTGATTTTGAAAATAATACCCTATCCCGCTGGGTGCCCGAAAACCTGACCCCTCGCTTGCGCTGGCTCCAGGCTACCAGCGCCGGGGTCGGCCAGACCATCGACAAGGCCGGGCTCGGTGAGACCGACCTGATTGTCACGACCGCCAGTGGGGTCCACTCCCAACCCCTGGCCGAATTTGTGTTGCTGGGTCTCTTGATGTGGATTAAACAGTATCCCCTGGTTGCCAGACAGCAGCAGGAGAAGGTCTGGCGCAAGTACGCCACCGACGAACTGCCCGGCAAGACCCTGGCGATTATCGGCCCCGGCAAGATTGGCCGTCGCGCCGCCGAACTGGCCCGCGCCTTTGGCATGCACGTCCTGGCCGGACCGAGCAGCCTGGAAGGCCGCACCCCCGCCGACTACAACGCCGACGAGCTTTTTAACGTGGAAAAACCGGCCCTGCTAGAAACCCTGGCCCGGACCGACGCGCTGGTCCTGGCAATGCCTCACACCGCCGAGACCGACCGGATGATTGGCAAGGCCGAATTCGATGCCCTCAAACCGGGCGCGTACTTTATCAATATTGCCAGGGGAAAAGTGGTGGACGAAGAGGCTTTAATCGAGGCTCTGCGCTCAGGCCACCTGAGCGGGGCCGCCCTTGATGTCTTTGATACCGAGCCGCTCCCGCCCTCCAGCCCGCTCTGGGAAATGCCAAACGTGGTGGTCGTACCCCACTCGGCCAGCACCGTTTATGCCGAAAACAGCCGGATTATCGACCTTTTCCTGGAAAACCTGGACCTGTTCCTGGCCGGGCAGACCGCTAAAATGCGGAACGTCCTCGATAAAAAGCGGCTTTACTAGACAGGGATTTATTTGTTCAGGGGAAGGCGCACCTCGAAGGTCGCACCTTCCCCCGGCTGGCTTCTAACTGAAATATTGCCCCGGTGCGCCTCGACCACCCACTTGACTATAGACAGACCCAGCCCACTCCCTCGCGTGGCTTCTTCGGGCGGGTTGGTCGAGCCTTTGTGATTACTTCGCTTCCCGGCCAGGGCCGTCGTCCGGGCGCGGTCGGCCTGGTAAAAGCGGTCGAACAGGTGCGGCAAATCTTCGGCTTTAATACCGGGACCGTTATCGCTGACCCGCAGCCAGGCCCATTCTTTACCTTCGCAACCTGTTTCGACCCGCACCGTATCCCCGGTCCCGGCGGTGTATTTTATAGCATTTTCAACCAGGTTCGCCACCATCTGGGTCAGGTAGCGGCGGTCCCCCTCCACCACCAGTTCAGGCAATTCCCCTGTCACAAGGTCAATCTTCTGCCGCTCGGCCAGCGATTCGAGCCGTTCGGCCACCTCTAATGCCAGGTCGCTCAGGTCCAGTTTTTCGGGCTGCAAGTTCGACTGCCCGGCGTCCGCCCGCGCCAGGAGCAGCAAATCCTCCACCAGGCGCGTCATGTACTCGTTCTCGAACTGGATAACTTCAAGGGCTTTGACATACTCATCCGAAGTGCGGGGCCGGGCCAGCGACCGGTTTACTTCCAGGTTGATAATGGTCAGGGGAGTGCGCAACTCGTGACTGGCATCGGCGGTAAACTGGCGTTGCCGGTCGAAGGCGGCTTCCAGGCGTCCCAGCATCCGGTCAAATGTCCCGGCCAGTTCGCCGATTTCGTCCTGGCGCGGATTGTTCAGGCGGCGGCTTAAATCGGTCTCGCTGATATTGCGGGCCGTCCGGGTGATATCGCTGACCGGGCGCATGGCCCGGCTTGCCAGCCAGTAGCCCCCGGCAGCGGCCAATACCAGCGTGATGGTTCCGGTCAGAAGCAGGGTGATAAGGAGGACGCGCAGGGTGGCCGCGCCTTCCCAGGGCAGGCCGACCACCACGGTCCCTTCAAGCCCGGCACCCTGACTCACCGGGTAAATATAGACCCGGTAGTCCTGGGCCAGGTTGTCGGCGGAAGGGTTGCTTCCCGGTGATGAGGGGACGGTAAAGACCTCGTAACGGCTGCCTCCGGGGTTATTGATAAAATCCTGGCGCAGAGCTTCAAGTGAAGCCTTATCGAATGCGCCAAACGACTGGGTCAGGTGGCCCTGACCGTCTACCAGGGCCAGGACGAATTTCCCCTCGAAAAGGTTGGAAATCAAGGGGATGCCCTGGATCTGGCTGCGGATTGGCTCCGGGATAACCGACTTCTGGCCTAAAACCTGGTTCACAAGTTGGGTTAGCTGGTCGTTCAATTTGAAGGTGTTGGCCTGGGTCGAAAGGGCCTGGGGAATTTTCTCCGCCACCAGCTTTAGCTCGGCGTCAATCTCGCCCGATAGGCTGGTAGCCTCCACCGAATAAATGACGCTCCCGAAGACCACTACCACCACCGCCAGGATAACGACGTACCACAGGCTCAAGTGAAACCGCACGCTATGAAGCAGGCGCGCCAGCCGCCCGGTCTCCTTTGTTTTTGCTGTTGTCATTTGTGCGCTTTTCACTTTCACCTGAACAGAGGTCAGAAGTCAGAAGTCAGAAGCCAGTTTTTAGTTTTGGTGAAACAGCCCAGCCTTCGCCACCCCTAAACTTTTTAACCGGAACCTGAGCTTCCAAACCCTGCTTTCCCAGACCCCTAAATATTGATTTTTTTACTAAAAACTGCCCTCTGCCTACTTTACCTTTTATACATGACATTAAGATGACAAAAACCCCAGCCTTTGGGAAGTAGCTGGCCGGGATTATGCACCGGCCAGCTACCCGCCCCTACCTGACTTTGACAAGCCGGGTTTTCTGCTCGAAATAATCGCTGTAACCGCCCTGGTAGACCGTGATTTCCCCGTCTTCCAGCTCGTAAATCTGGTTACAGGTCCGGTCGAGAAAGTAGCGGTCGTGTGAAATCGCCAGGACCGTCCCGTCAAAGTTGTTCAGGGCGTCTTCCAGCACCTCGGTCGAGGCAATATCGAGGTGATTGGTCGGCTCGTCCAGCAACAGACAATTCACCCCGCTTAACATCAGTTGAGCCAGTTGCAAGCGGCTTTTCTCTCCACCGCTAAGCTGGCTTATCGGGTCGAGGGCCTGTCGGTAGGTAAACAGGAAGCGGCCCAGGTAGCCGATAGCGTCATTCTCGTACATCGGGCGCATGCCCCGGATAAGTTCGAGCGGTGTTTTAGCCTCGCCGAGAGTTTCGTGCTGCTGCGAATAATAGCCGAGCCGGATAGATGGCCCGGTCCAGACCTCGCCCTCGCTGGGACTTTCCAGTTCCAGAAGTAACCGGAACAGGACCGATTTACCGCTCCCGTTGGCTCCGACCAACCCGACCCGGTCTCCCCGCCGCAACAGAAAATTCAGGTCGAGCAGCACCAAATTATCATCATAGCTCTTGGAAACATGGCGCGCTTCCAGCACTTTCTGGCCGCCCCGCTCCCCGGCCTTGAAATGCAAGCCCATTTTGCGCCGTTCGAGGACCGGGCGCTCGACTTTATCCATGCGGTCAATCTGGCGCTGTTTGTTGCGGGCCTGTTTGATGTGGCGTTCGTTTACCACAATCGAAGCCCACAGCTTGAACCGGGCGATAGCCTCCTCCAGCCGCTTGATTTCCTTTTGCTGGGCGATAAAGTCATGCTGCTGTTTGAGCAGGGCCAACTCACGCTGGACCGTGTACGACGAATAGTTGCCGTGATACATGGTCAGCCGCCCGCCATCCAGTTCGGCAATCAGGGCGATGGTATCGTCAAGCAAATAGCGGTCGTGCGAAACCATGATGATAGCTCCCGGATAGGTTTGCAAGACATCTTCGAGCCGCTTTTTCCCGGCCAGGTCGAGATGGTTGTCCGGCTCGTCCAGCAGCAGGAGGTCGGGCTGGCTGACCAAACAGCGGGCCAATCCGACCATCTTGCGCTGTCCGCCGCTCAAAAACTCCATGGGTTGGCCGTGCATGCTGGCAGGCAAACCCAGCTTTTCGAGCAAACCTCGCGCTTCGTTCCGCAGGCGCGGCCCGCCGCTTTCCTCATACTTTTCCAGCAAAGCGGCCTGCCGGTCCAGGGCCTGGCTCAATTTATCCATGTGGGTCGCCACCGCGGGGTCGGCCAGTTCGTGTTCGATAGATTCGAGTTGTTTTTCCAGGGCCAGCAGTTGCGGGGAGCCATTTAAAACTTCCTGCAAGGCCCCGGTCCCCGCCTCCCCGGCATATTCCTGGGCCAGGTAAGCCACTTTAGTGCCGGTCCGCAGGATTTTTTCACCTTTGTTGGGCTTTTCCAACCCGGCCAGGACTTTTAACAGGCTCGATTTACCGCCCCCGTTTGGTCCAATCAGGCCAATCTTTTCGCCCTCGTTCAGGCTTAGAAAGACCTCGTTTAGAATCTGGCGCGTGCCATAACTAAAACTGACTCCTTCAAGACGCGTAATTAACATTTTTAACTCCTTTAAATTTCTTTAAAGAGCCAGGCAAAGTCAGCAGACGCCAGGTTACAGGGATTCCCGGGTAAACAAAAACGCCGTGACCTTGCACCGGCCCACGACGTTTTCTCGAAAATTCCTCTTTTATATGGTGATTAGCTGGATAAAACCCTATCCTCGACCTCACACCCAGGGAAAAGCTCCGAAAAATGGGCACAGTACGACAAGGACAGGGCGAAAGTAAACCCCTTCGTGCTAAGTCCATCTCGGTTGTACAGTTTGCTGTTCGCGCTAAACATTCTTCGGCTTTTCCAAAATATAAATATATGGGGTCAAAAATATGACCACGCCAACTATTGTAACATAGCCTGGCCGGAAGGCAATACCTTCGTTATTAGACCTTTGGCCTACAAAATTGGCAGCTTCACCTGGAAATAGCTGGCTGGCATTTGTGGGAGTATTGGGTAATAATAGATAAATTATGAGCAACAAAGAAATTTTTGGATTTTAATACTTAAAGCGTATGAGATTTGCAATGTATTTTGATTTATTGATAATGCTTCTCTTTGGTTTGATTTGGGCCGGTATCGTTACATTTCTGTGGGTCAAGAAAAAGAAGAGCTTCGTTTACCTGGTATTCTTCACCTTATTCTATGTCTATATTTATAAGGTACTCGATTACACCCTCTTTCAATTTCAATCGCTGATTCTTCTAAAGTATTTTCAGCCAAACCTCATCTTGAAAGGAGAAACGGCTGATAAAAGCCTGAACCTTATCCCACTTGCCACCCTCACCTTCCACGACCTGGAAACCTCGCTTCTGAACATTTTGCTTTTTATTCCTTTCGGCTTCGGGCTGCCGTTCATCACGAATCTTGATTTCAAGCGGATAATTGTTTTTGGCACGCTCTTCAGTATCGTTATCGAGTTTGTGCAACTGCTGACAGGCATTTTGGCAAAAATCACCTTCCGCATTGCGGACGTCAACGATGTTATATTCAACACAGTTGGGGCCGCAACCGGCTATATTCTTTTTATTGCCTTTATGCGTATCTATCGCCGGTTATCCCGAAATCGGGATGTAGCGTCAAATCCAATCTTGCGTTATATTGCCGAACGGAGAGCTTGACAGGCAGTGTATAATAGCTACATAAAGTAAGTTACTATTAAAAACTCGGTTATATTATAACAAAAGGAGATATTTAGAAATGAGCCAGATTCTTACCGGGTCGCGTTCCGTTTCGAAAGTGGTCAACACCGTCCAGCAGCGTGAAGGCGGCGGCTTTTTGGTGCGACGGCCTTTCCCGACCCAGACCATGATGGACTTCGACCCCTTCTTGCTGCTCGACCACCTTGGCCCGGTCACATACGGCCCCAACGAGGCTATCGGCGCGCCCGACCACCCGCATCGCGGTTTCGAGACTGTGACTTACCTGCTTGATGGGACCTGGCAGCATAAGGATTCGCAGGGTAACTCCGGCATTATCGGCCCTGGCGATGTCCAGTGGATGACCGCCGGGGCGGGTGTGATTCACTCCGAGATGCCCGAAGACACCTTTTTCAAAAAGGGCGGCCTGATGCACGGCTTCCAGCTCTGGGTCAATCTGCCCAAAGTTGATAAGATGATGCGCCCCCGCTACCAGGACATCCCGGCGGCCCGCATTCCCGAAGCCGTTACCGAAGACGGCCTGGTAAAGGTCCGGGTTATCGCCGGGGAAGCCCTCGGCATCAAGGCAGTCATAGATACCCGCACCCCGATTTACTACCTGCACTACACCATCCAGCCGGGCGGCAGTATCAGCCAGCCGGTGCCGTCCAACTACAACGCTTTTGTCTATGTCATTGACGGGCAGGGTTTGGCCGGGAGTGAGGAGCGGAAGATAAAGGAAAGCCAGATGGTCGCCTTTGCCCAGGATGGCGAGGAAGTGGTGCTTAGTGTTCCCGCCGAGGCTACCGCGCCATTGAACGTCCTCCTTATCGCCGGGGTGCCCATCAAGGAGCGGGTCGTGCGCTACGGTCCTTTCGTGATGAACACCGAGGCCGAGATTTACCAGGCCATGCGCGACTTCCAGTCGGGCCGGTTTGGCGAGATTGATTTCTAAACAGAATAATCGTTAACTTGAAAAAAACCCTTTCGTTTTAGGCGCGAAAGGGTTTTATTTTTGCTTGTTTTTGATTAAAGCCAGAAAACGAGGAAAAGGGCCCAGGCGGTCAGTAGCAGGTCGGCCCCGACAATCAGGGCGTCCGTCCGGCTAAATTTAGGGTTCTTTGCCAGGGCGGTTTCGTCGGGGGCCGGGTTGGGGTCGGGGAGGGCCGGGGGTTGGTTGGTCCGGTCGAAGTCGGCCAAATTCACCTCGCCCAGGTCGCGCAATACCTGGGGCGCGTAGGTCCGGATTAACTGGCCCAGTTCGCCCTCCCGCCAGCGCTGGTCAAATGGAAAGAGCGAGATAAACCGCTTGGGGTCGCCCCGGCTGAGTCTTACATTAACCGCCCTTGGTTCGGGGGGGCAACTTCCGGCTCCGGGTAAAGAATCAGCCCCTGGCGACGGTTTGAGGTGACGCTGCCGTATCCCGCGACCCTGGCCCAGGGCGCCCGGATGGAGACCCCACCCGAAAAATAGCTGATGCCACCCGCGCTGACCGCCAACCGGGCGCTTACCAGCGAAATATAGATGACTATCCCGACCAGCGCCAGGATAGCCGTAATCACGGCCACGATAACGGAAAAAAGGACGCTCCTATCGCCCCCGGCTACCAGCACGATAACCGGCGCAATCAGGCTGAAGACCAGCATCACAATCGAACCGACCCAGGTATAGGTGGGCGGAATTTGAAAGACCCTGGTCGGCTGGGAATTCTGAGGCCGCGAGACGGCTGGCTCGGCCATCCTTTCTTACCTTTCTAAACCGATATTTTTATACTTGTATTGTCTTTTGCTTTTAGTATAACCGAACTCAGCCCAAAATAAAGCTTGAAAATAGCGACTGCCCGCTAAATTTGCCACCAGACCCCGGAAGTGATAAAAAAGAATTGACACTAAATAAGGCCAAAGCCGTAGGATTTGTCATGCCCGATTACTGAAAGGAATCAGGACTTGAATAGTTTTGACGACATGCTAATTGATAAGGTTTTGCAGGGGCTTTTTAGTGATAATCCCCAATTCAGACAAAAAAATGCCAAAATTCTAGCAACAATTGGCCCGCAAGACTATGATAGAGTCAGGGCCGGTTTAGTCAAAGCCCTGCACTTCCCTCACCCTAACCCTGACCCAAGGGATAAACATTATGTAATGGACGCTCTCTTTCACCTGGGACCTGCCGCTGCCCCTGATGCTATTGGCCCCTTGATTTTGGTGGTTGAGGAAAGTACCACCAAAATTTTAAAGGAAGATGACCAGAAGGATTTTTTTAATACTGTTCCTGACCCCGGAAATTATGCAGCCAGGGTGTTAGGTGAGATTGGACCGGCTATTGCACCCCAGGCCCTTGAACCGCTTACCCGTAATTTTATGGCCCGCTCTAGAAGTTCTATAGGTCAAATAGACTCAGGTGAGGCTCTTAGTAATGCTGGATGTGAAGGGATAGCGGTCTTAATTCGCCTGCTTTTCGATACTTCTCCACTGGTAAGGAAGAATGCGGCGCTGGCCCTGGCCTATGCCCAGGATAAATGCGCGGGGCAAGTGGCTGAAACTCTCTGTTCTTTGATAGTTTCCTCCCCTGATTCCCTGGAGCGGCTAAGAGCGGTAGAAGCCCTGGGAAGAATTGGTGGGAAAGTTGGAGCCGAGCCGAGGGTTGTTGCGACCTTACTTGAAGCTTTATCCGGTGACTCCAGTTCAAGAGTGCGTTTCCTGGTGGCCTGGGCTTTAGAAGAACCGGCTGAACAATCAGACCGGGTTAGAGAGCGCCTTGAGGCTTTCAAAAAAGGACAGCGCGAGGAAGAACAGCAGCAGGTAGAACTGCCTGAACTTACGGTCTATCTGTTGGATAAATATTTGAAACTCCTTGCCGAACGTCAGGAACGCCAGTTATTACCGACTTTAACCAAAAAAGAAATAAAAGTGTTACTCCATAGTTTTGGCCCTTCCCGCCTGGAATTGCCTAGCATGGCCCGGCAGGGCAAAAATCATAGCCAAGAGGAAAACGAGCGGTATTTGAACCGCCGGTTGGCTAATTTAACCTTGGCAGATAAAGTAATGGCCCACTTAGGTATTTTCACTGTCGAGAAAGTTAGCCCGGTCTGGCAGGATTGGGATTGGAATAAGTCGCGTTTTGGGGCAGACCCAACTCTTGATCCTTTTGAAATGATGAAAGTAGCCAACGGGCTTCTAACCGGAAAGACTACAGCCGGGGATGGTTACTACCTTTATTGTGAAGATTACAACTTCGGCTTTAACCTGGATGATGAATTGCCTTACCAGGTGTTCTGTGTTTTCCACACTTGTTTCGAAGTAGTAGGTTTGGTTCTATTTAACAAACAGAGTGATTGGGAAGAAACCAGAGATTTACTTGAACTGGAGGGAGATTTAAATTTGCCGTTGTTCGAGCAAATCCTCTCTACCTCAATTGAAGAAGAGGAAAAAGAATTAGAGGCCACTTTCGACCGGAGGAACCAGAGTTTTGCCATTTTAGCGAGCCATGCTTATGCCGTGGAGGACCTTACTGAGGCCGGAAACTGGGAAGAAAAGTTCAAGTTACGCAAGAGCGGTGCTTTTCTTAGTTCTCTCAAAATTGACCATTCCAAATTACTTGAATTCTGGCAGTGGTGGCTAAAAGAGGCTGTTCCTGCTGCCTGGGAATTAGCTCACAAAAATCTTCCGTTATAATTTATTTAACATGAGATATTTATGGCGGCGAGTTTGGATTTTTGGCTTGCCACCGTACTTTTTCAGGGTGAAAGGCGCTTGCCAGGAGATTTCCAGTATAAGCGCCTAGCCCTCCCCTCTTTATTCTTTTTTCGAGACTACCACCACAATAGTTTGGCCGGGTCCAAGCCGGACCTCCGCGCCTTTCCCCAGCGGTTCCCCTTCCAACAACAGGCTTTGCCCCGGGTACAAGGCTTCCAGGAAAAGGCGCACGGTTTTCCCCTTCCCGGAAAGGTTTTCCAGCGCGAACCGTTCAGCCTCGTAGTTGTAGCCAATCCCGTAAGCTTCCAGCCTGACCTGCCCGTACTGTGTGAGTAGCGGGCAGAGTTCCAGGTCTACGTCGAGGGCGGGACGCAACCCCAGGTAGTCGTGGATTAATACCCAGGCGAACACGTTGGGGTATTCGTAGTAATAAGGCGCGCCGTGCCAGTTTTTGTCGTCGATATAATACACGTGGTTCATGTCGTACCGCTCGCCCATGCGGTAGTTATCAATCCGGGCCTGTTCCGCCACCTGCCGGAGTTGCCCCAGCAAGATGTCGCCCCGCTGCTTGAAAGCCCAGTAGGCGGCGTCCCAGCACCAGTACCGCCCCGCCGCGCACAGGTCATAGGGTGAGTTGCCAATCTCGCTTTCGGTATAATCGGCAATCCGGGGCGAGAGAAAGGTCGGGAAACGCTGAAGCTCGGCGAAATTCTCCTTGATTAAAGCCTCAACCGCTTTCGCCTGGGTGTCCGAGGCGTAACCGAAAAGGACAGGCAGGCAGTTAGCCAGCAAATGGATGTGGTCGTGGACCACCCCGCTCCGGTCAATCCAATCCACGTAGCGGGCGTTGGCCCCATCCCAGAAGCCGTGCGGCACCGTTAGCGACATGGTGCGGCCAATGGTCTCGGCCAGGTTGTGCCAGCGGATTTGCTGGGGGTGGCGTCCCAGGAGCGCCTCTAGCTCGGCCAACCGCTCCAGCCCGTTAGCGGCCATGGCGGCGGACATGCCCTCCATCCCATCCTTGATCACCTGGTCCTCGTAAAACACGTCCGACCAGAGCTTGCCGTTGCGGTCGGTCAGGTGTTCCAGCAGCGAAGCCGCCCCTTCGAGGTCCTCGATATGCGCCCGCAGCCATTCCAAATCTTTGGTGGCCGCGAAATAGAGCCAGGCGGTTTCCAGAATCTCCACGTTACCGGTAATCAGGAACATTTCGGCATTCTGGGTGTTGTCAAAGCTGTTCCGGCGCACATGGTATTCCCGGTTGCCGTTCGGCTGGATAGCGCAGGGGTTCCGCCAGAGCCCGGTGGGGTCTTCGCGCATCAGGCGGAATTGCAAACTCATCATGTGTTCAACGGTGGCAATATCGCTGGCGCTGTGAATAGCAAGGCGGCCCTTGTTCTGGAATTCGTGGTCAACATCGGGGTAGGTCCCGGCATATTCCCCCGGCTGCAAAGTGCTTACCACGTAGCCGCTACTGACCGGGTAGCCCAGGGCATCTGTCTTCTCGATTACCGAGGGCACCAGGGTATCCCAGTAAAAATGGGACAGGGTCTTTTCAAAATTATCCCCGCCCGCAAAATTCAAACTTATGTGGTTGCCCATAACATCGCAGGCGGGCCGGTCGGGGTACAGGGTCAGGGTCTGCTCACTTCCCGGCAGGGTGACCCGAATACCTTCGCCAGTGCGTTCCGCTACTTTTTCGCCCGGCCCGGTTATCCGCACCGCCTTCTGGCCGCCCGTATCCGTTTGGGGCACCACCCAGAGGTCGCCATTACAGCCAATCCTGGTCGTCCGCTCCGACAGACACAAGCTGTACAGTGTGTCCTCCGCCACGTAAACTCCCACCACCCTGGAAAGGGGGAAGGTCATAACCACCGCTTCGCCGCTTTCGGCGGACACGCTGTAGACACTTTGCCCCCGCTCCGCCAACTGACCTATTTCCACAACAAACGGCAGCGGCGTCTTCATTCCTAAGCTCAATGCAAACCTCCATGGGTATAAAAAACGAGCATTGATGTAAAACAGTCAATGCCTGGTATTTTAGCACAAGGGATTATTGATGGTAGGCTTTCGCATTGCCTCCATGGTTCTAAACATTTTAAATTTAATGATTTTTTTCAAGGTAGAGTGTTGTTTTTAGCCTATTATGATAAAATAATTTTAGTAAAGTTTCTTTTCAGGGATACATTTTTTTAAGGCTTGTTTAGGCTTAGGGCTCTTTCCTTTGACCATTTAACTTTTATACCCAAAGGATAATAATATGGGGTTTTCTTCACGATTCACTAAATTCTGGCCCCGTCATTCATTAGGCTCTGGCATTGCGGTAGTTTATTTGTTAGCGGCCTTATTGTTGGCACCTTTCAGCCAGGTTTCTGCCGAAAGCAACCCAACCTCTGCTCCTGTCTCAAATGGAACAACGGCCCGGAGGATTGGTCCGACTTCCCTTTCCCTCCAATTGAGCCTGGCCTTTGGCCTAAAAATAACCAATCAGGCCGATTTAGACCAGGTTACAGAAGATATTTATAGCCCAACCTCCCCCAATTACAAGCATTTCCTATCTTCACAACAGTTTACTCAACGGTTTACCAGCCAGGTTGACCGGGGCGAGGTTAATAGCTTTCTAAAAGGCCAGGGGTTTACCGTAAAGGATAGCGGATTGGGAGTCCTGGTTAACGCGACCGCCACTGTAGCCCAGGTTGAACAGACTTTCGGGATAACTATTTCCGATTACCAGGACCGAAATACCGGTAAAGTTTTTTATCGTAATGACACGCCGGTCATTTTGCCCCAGGCTTTAATGTCACGGATAAACAGCATTTTTGGTTTGTCGAATGATACCCATTTTTATCCTCGTACAATGAGAATTTCTCCTGATAAAGTCCAGCCCAGGAATAACGGAACCCCTTCCGGTTGCTCAGACGCGGTAAATATTGCTAATGCTTATAACAGTTTTACGCCTAATCAGCTTACAACTGCCTATAACTTTAGCCCTTTTTATTCTCAAAGTATTACCGGGACAGGGCAAACCGTCGCGGTTTATGAGCTGGACGATTATGCTGATAATAATGTGGCGACTTACCAAACCTGTTTTGGTACCTCCGTCCCAGTTCAACGTGTACCGGTAAATGGCTGGGCTGGCTCACTTGGAAGCGGGCAATCAGAAGTGGAACTTGACATTGAAGTAGTGGCCGGAATGGCTCCCGGCCTGACCAAAATCCTGGTATATGAGGCTGACCCCAGTGGAAGTACCTCTTACCTGGACGAATTCCAGAAGATTGCCAATGACGACCTGGCGCAGGTTGTCAGCATTAGCTGGGGGGATTGCGAAGGAGACCCCTCAATCACTTCTGGTGTTCTGGATACTGAAAACACTATCTTCCAGCAGATGGCAACCCAGGGACAAAGTGTTTTTTCGGCGTCGGGAGATTATGGAGCGCAAGGATGTCTACCCATTACCGGTGATAAAGGTTTATATGCCAGCGACATCCTGGATACGCCATATGTAACCGGAGTCGGCGGGACCCGGTTAAACCTTAATAATGATAATACTATCAACACCGAAGTGACCTGGAATGACTTTGATACCGATACTGGCGCAAGTGGAGGCGGTGTCAGTAATTATTTTGCCCGGCCAAGCTGGCAAATCGGACAGGGCACAGACGGTAAATATTCTAACGGTAAGCGGATGACGCCTGATGTATCGGCTGCGGCCAGCCCTTACACCTCTTACGTGGTTTATTCCGTTGACGGTTCTGGCAACCCGGCCTGGGAACCAATTGGCGGCACCAGCGCTTCTTCTCCCCTTTGGGCGGCAGCGGCGGCTTTGACTAACAACTACCTGGTGAGTTATAGCCAACCGGTGCTTGGTTTTGCCAACCCCACCATTTACCGTATTTTTAATTCATCGGGCAATGCAATGACCTACCACGATATAACGGTTGGCGATGATTGTTATGACGCAACTACTTCGAGTCCTCCGCACGTTTCAACCTGTGGGATAGCAAACAGTGGTAGTGGAATTTATCCGGCCACATCCGGGTACGACATGGCAACCGGGATTGGAACCCTTAACGCCTACAATTTTGCCCGCAATAGTTGCATGCTAAATGTGACCAGCACCGCCGATTCTGGAAGTGGAAGCTTACGAAACATGGCAAGCTCAGCCGCCTCGCCAACCGCTCCGTGCAAAATGATTGCCCTGAGTTCAACCTACGTGGGCTCCTCTACCATTCAACTTAATTCCGCTCTGACGATTAGTGGTAACGTAACCTTGATAGGACCAGGTTGCACCAATACCGGACCAACTTTTAATATAATAGGCGCTAACACAAGTGTTACGGGTCTTACCCTGACAGGTGGTAGTCTTTACGGTATTAAAATTAGCGGTTTTGCCGGTCCCCAACTGGTAGCAGAAGCAGGTCCCAATTACCTGAAGTGTGTTAAGACGAGCAAGAGTTAGAGTGAGGCTAAAAAGGCTCACCGGCCTGAGAAATTCGACCGGTGAGCCTTTTAAAAGCTAACGTACCTGGCTAGTTTTAGAAATTAATGGCCGAGCAAGCGGACGCTGTTGCTGCGGTCGTGCCAGTTGAGACTGGTCTTTTTGAAACGGCGTAAGAGTTGGATTGTTTCGTCGTAGAGCGGCAGCATCTTCGCGTCCTTGACCTTCCACTCCCCGCGCAACTGCTTGATAACCAGTGAACTATCCCCAAAGATTTCGACGCTGTAGTTTTCGGGCTGCTTCCCGGCTTTTTCAATGGTGCGAATAAGGTCTTCCAGGCCGTTTTTCAGGGCCAGGTATTCGGCCTGGTTGTTGGTCATGCGGTCGCCAAATTGGAGGCGGCTTTCCAGCCGTTCCCGCCCGGCCCGCGTCCTGATATGATAACTGCCATAGGCTTTGCCGGGGTTGGGGTCGGCCCCGCCGTCAAAAGTCAGGGTGTAATCCCACTCCGATACGCCCGAATATCCCAATTTTTGGGTCATCTTATAAAGTCCTGAAATTATCCCGGTCCGCGTCGGCCTCTTTGAGCCACTCTACCGCTTCTTTAAGAGCTATTTCTACATTTTCCTGGTGTTCTTTTTCCAGTTCGTCCGCGCCCAAAGCCGGTTGGCCGGGCCGCTCGACCGGCTCGTAGCCGTGCCCCGCTCCCTCGATGGAAACAATATCCACCGGGATGGCCGCTTCCAGGAAATATTCGCTTATCTCGTCAAGGCTGCCAAAGGGGTCGAGTTCGCCCTGGATAACCACCACATCGCAGTCGGGCGCGCCCAGGTTGGGCGGCGGGAGGAGCGTTTTGGTTTGCCCCGGCTGGTGCATGGCAAAACCAAAGACAATCACACCCCGGATTTTATCTTTGTACTCCGGCTTCTGAGCCAGCGTCAGGGCCACCAGCCCACCCAGCGACTTCCCGGCCAGGTAGATTCTTTTGGGCTTCATCTCCTTGCCAAAGCTCTGGATAAAGTTGAAAGCCCCGATTAAATCGTCAATCCCATCTTTATAGGGATGGAAACCGGCGGGGCCACCCTTCTCAACATAGCGGAAGTCGAAGCGCAGGGCCGTCAGGCCGATTTCGGCGGCCCTCCGGCACATCTCGACACTCAAAGGGCTCTCTTTGGTGTTGGACGAGCCATGCAACACAATTATGGCGCTATTGGTCGCCTGGCTGGTCGGCAGGTGCCAGACCCCGTGGAGTTCGGTCTGGCCGTCCGCTGCCAGGAAAGTTACCTCGTTGGTTTCCAAGTTTTCTCCGGTCTAGCTCAGCTTTATGCGGGCGTAATGGCGGTTACCCCGTTTGATAATCATGCCATCGTGCAGGGAAACTTTGGCCTTCGGGTCTGCCGGTTTCTCGCCATCAATGGTGATACCGCCCTGCTCCACGAACCGGGCCGCTTCCTTCTTGCTGGCGGCCAGTTTGGTCTCGACCAGCAAATCGCGCAGGTCCATCTCGGCCAGGCCGCCCGCCGGGTTGAACTCCGGTATATCGGTCGGGATTTCCTTGTTAACGATTTCCCGCTCGAAGCTATCGGCGGCTTCCCTGGCGGCATCTTCCCCGTGATACTGGGCGACCAGGGCACTTGCCAGCCGCTTCTTGAAGTGCAAGGGGTTCTCCCCGCCATCCATCGCAGCCCGCATTTCCTCGATTTCCGGTTCGGGGACGCGGGTAAGGGTCTCGAAGTATTCAAAGATTTGAGCGTCGAGGGTCCGCAGCATCTTGGCGTACTGGTCCTTGGCCGGTTCGGTGATATAGACGCCGTTGCCGAGGCTGGTGCTCATCTTGTTGCCGTCGGGGGCGTTTATCATTTTGTTCATCAGGATGGACTGCGGCTCCTGCCCGAAGACTTTCTGCAACTGGCGGCCCGCCATCATGTTAAACATCTGGTCGGTCCCGCCGAGTTCGACATCCGAATGAAGCATCACCGAGTCGTAGCCCTGGAGGACCGGGTAGACAATCTCTTGCAGCGAAATCGGTTTACCGGCCTTGAAGCGGTCGTTGAAGTTGTCGCGCTCAATCATCTGGGCCACGGTAAAATTGGTCATCAGTTCGATGCCCTTCTGGAAAGACATCTGGTTGAACCACTCGGTGTTGTAACGCCATTCGACCTCGTTCGGGTCAAGTATCAGGCTGACCTGTTGTTTGTAGTCCTGGACGTTACTCTCGACCTGGGCCGGGGTGAGCATCGGGCGGGTGGCCTGTTTGTCGCTGGCGTCGCCAATCTGCCCGGTGAAAGTCCCAAAGAGCATGATAATCTGGTGGCCGAGCCGCTGGAAGTCGCGCAGCTTTTGCAGGGCCACGCTCCGGCCAATGTGAATCCGGGGTCCGGTCGGGTCAATTCCCAGCTTTACCCGCAAGCGGCGGCCACTCCGCAGCCTGGCTTCGAGTTCCTCGGCGGTGATTATCCCGGCCACGCCCCGTGTCAGCAGGCGGTCAATCTCATCCCGCTCTCGCTTAACGGGCGGCAAGACGGCCGGCATTTCAATTTTGGGTTTGTCCGAAGGCGCGGCGCTCTCCCATTCGGCGGAGGTGTGAGCCTCGTCTATATAGAAGACGTGACAGGTCGCGCCGAGTTTTTCCTCGAAGAGGCGGGCGATTTCCTCGCAGGCGGTCCGGACCTGGCCGTCATTCAGGCCGACCCAGCCGTCCACCGGGAAGAATATGTTGGTGGTATTCTCGGTGATACGGGCTTTGCGCCCTTCTCGCCAGACCCAGCGCCGGGTGCGGACTTCCGCGTCATCGGCGTAGACCGGTTCGCCGGGCGGGACCGTTTCGGTGGTGTCGGAGCCATCTGGCGGCGAAAAGACATCCCCTTCGCGGGCCATGCGGACTTCGAGGTCACCCTGGATTAAATCGAGGTCGTGGCCGCCAAGCGGCAAAAGATATTTCAGGCTGAGCGCGTTGGAAAGGTCCACGGCGGGGTTTATCGAAGGGACAGAGCCAGTCTTGATGGCCCGGCGGCTGAGAGCTTCAACCGAGCTTAGAAACTCGCTGGCCTTGATACCGAGGGTCTTAAAGGCGTCCCGCCAGATTGAAATAAAAGGGTCGGCGGTAAGCTCGGCGTTGCCTGGGAAGCGCTGGCCCAGTTCGGTCACCACGGCCTGTAATTCCTGGCGGGCGTTTTCGGCGATGGCCGGGTCGGGCCGGTTATTGACGCCACTGGCGACCACCCCACCGACATAGTATTTTGGGAAAAGCTCGAAAATTTGAGGAGCGACGCTGAAACGCATGGTTTCCTTTCCTTAAACCTCTATCAATTCAAATTTTATTTATCTAAACAAAACTTCGGACCGGCCTGGCAATATATTCAAAGGCCAGCCGGACCACCGAGGGGCGGCCAAAATCGTCCGGCCCGGCCTCACGGCAATTTTTCAAATCGTCCTGGAACATTTCTTCCATGCGGGCCGCGAATTCCTCGTTGACCACGAACATGTTTATTTCGTGGTTAATCTGGCTCCGCCCATCCAGGTTCGCGCTACCGATGGTGCTAAGACAACCGTCTATCGTGGCGGTCTTGGAGTGTATCACGGTATGCCGGTACAACCAGATATGCGCCCCCCGCTCGATAAGCTCGTGGTAAAAAGGGCGGGCCAGCAGGTCCACAATCAGGTGGTTCGATTTCTCCGGCACAATCAGGTCAACTCGCACCCCTCGTTCGAGCGCCCGGTGCAAAGCCCCGCACAACTGCTCGTCCGGCAAGAAGTACGGGTTGGTCAGCATTATATGACTACGGGCATTTTCAAACCCTTCCAGGTAAGCATCCCGGATGGTGAAATTGCCAAAAACCCTGGAAGGTTTGCTCTCCCGGATATAGATTTTCTGGTCCGGTCTATCATCCACCTCGAAAGGCAGGACAATCCTTTTGCTGGTCAAAAGCCAGTGGCGCCTGTTCCACAACTCCACAAAAGCCAGCGCTACCTCGCGGGCCTTCACCCCGTCTATGCGGCAGTGGGTATCCCGCCAGGTAGTCGCGTACTCGCGGCCCAGGTTCATCCCGCCCAGGTAAGCCGTCTTGTTGTCCACCACCAGGATTTTACGGTGATAGCGGGTGTAAGTGCCGAGCCACAAAAAACTCAGGTAGCTATGGAGTGGCCCGTAGACCGTGACATTCACCTCACGGGGCCAGCGCCGGAAGCCAAACGGCATGAGCAGACTGCCAAACCCATCGAAGGCCAGGTAAACCTTGACCCCCTCCCGCGCCTTGCGGATAAGGTGCGCTTTGAACCGCTGCCCGATAATATCGCTTTTCAGGATATAGGTTTCGAGGAAAATAGATTCCTCGGCCCGGTCAATCACTTCGAGCATGTCCTTGAAGGTCACGTGGCCGTAATTGAATATTTTCAGGCGCTCCCCATCGACCCAGACCGGGTCGAGCGGCTTATGCGGAAAGCGGAAATCGCGCCGTCTTCTGATTAAAGCGGTGGCGGCCATCCCGGCATAGGTAAGGGCTGCAACCGTGGCAAAAAAACCTAGGGTAGAATAGACAACGATTCTGAGCAGTTGCGCAAATCTTACTCTCTGTAAAAATTGCCTGATTACAGCGAACACTATTACCTCACAGGGACATTTAGCGGACCTTCGGTTCGGACCCCGCAGGTCTGGACCGGAGGTCTGGACTTTAGTCTTCTACCGGCACAAACTTCGCGCAGGTAGGGCAGATGCTGGCCCGGTACCGGATAGTGACGTGGCACCAGGGGCAATCTTTGTACCGGGGCTGCTGGCGATATTGCATGTACCGCAACCCGATGTAAGCTACCAAAGCCAGGACCGCAATTACAAGAAAAATAATAGCTATTGTGCCTCTCCTTTGAATTTGAAACCTAACTCAGGCTATATTTAGCCAAACCTGAGTGCTGATTTTACCACAATTTCGGGCGATTACCTATTTTTTGCCTTCCAAAAAGCCGGGGTTGAATTCAAATTCCCGGTCCGAGACCGGGAATCTGACTTTCTCTGGTAAAGAGTGGGGTTGTTTTGGGTTAAAATTCTAAATGCTGGCAGGGTCCGGTTTCCCGGAATGGCCCCCTTTATTTGAGTTTTTGGGCCACCATTAAAATAATCCCCTCCGGCCCCCGGCAGTAGCACAACTTATACTCATCCTCGTATTGCTGGATTTCGCCAAGCTGGGGCATGCCCTTCTCTTTCAACCTGGCGAAAATAGCTTCTACGTCATCCACCTCAAAACAAATATTCCTTATACCATAGTTGTTCGGGTAATTTGGCCGGATACCGTTTTCATCCTCCGGGCTGTAATACTTTATAAGTTCCAGGTTGGCGTCACCGTTTGGTGCCCTAAATACGGCAATACCTGACCTGACGCCTTCAAGCCCCACCAGCTTATCCAGCCATTTTCCTTCCATTTCACTTTCCCCTAACAATTCAAGCCCAAAATCGAGGAAAAAAGCTTTGGCGGCAGCCATGTCATTTACAACCACTCCGATATGGTCCAATTTTAGAAACTTCATACCCCTTACCTCCTGTTATTGCTATAGTAGATTAGCCAATGATTCCATTATCTATTGTCGTGGCATCTCGGTGCAACGCTCTGATCGCAGTCGTTTCGCTAAATTATCGTAAATTTGTGGGAAATTAGCCGTTTTTTATCAAACCTTTTTAGACCCTGAAGGATAGTATTATTAAGAGGAGAAAAACGAAAGCAGGGTTTTTATTGTGGAAGAAACGGACGCTAAAGCCGTAACCCGCTTGAAAACGGGCGATATAGGGGGACTGGAAATCCTGGTCCGCCGCTACCAAGTAAAAGCCGTCAGGGCGGCTTATTTAATAACGCGCGATAAATTGTTGGCCGAAGACTTGACCCAGGCCGCTTTCCTGCGAGCATACGAACGCATCGGCCAGTTCGACAGCCGCCGGGAATTTGGGCCCTGGTTTTTACGCAGCGTCATCAACGACGCCCTCAAGGCGGCGAATAAGGCCGGGCGGTCCCTCTCCTGGGAACAAACCTTCCAGGAACCGGGTGCGGAGCCTCTCGACCTGCCGGACCTGGAAGCCGGTCCCGCCGAACTTTTTGAACAAACCGAAACGCGGCAGGCCATCGGGGCGGCTCTCGACCGCCTGCCGCCAGTCCAACGCGCCGCCATTGTATTGCGGTTCTATCTCGGCCTCAGTGAGGCCGAAACCGCCGAGCAATTGGGCTGCGCGCCCGGCACTATTAAATGGCGGCTTCATTCGGCCCGGCAGCAATTGCAAGGCTGGCTGAGTGAACTCCGCCCCGGCCCCAAACTTACCGAGGCCGCATCCAGCCGGGGACACAAAACATTGGAGAAAACTAATGAATGAGCAGGATTTAATACCTGAACATAAACTGACCACTTTACTCGAACTGGAAGCGGGGAAAATTGGGGAAGACCTGGATTTATGGTCCGCTATCGAGAAACAAATTACCACCAACCAGGGGGTTAACATCCCTTCGCCCGATGATTACCAGGCTTCCGAACTTGTCCCCGAAACCGTGGAACCGGCCCGCAACGTTTTGAGTTTCCCGCGTATTTTGAAGTATACCCTTGGCATCGCGGCAGTCCTGGCGATAGCTTTTATCATCGGGACCGCTATCCAACCGGAGAAACCCACGGGCGACAAAGAGGCTCTTTCGACCACGCCCACGCCCATCCTCAATCCGGGGTCGGGCGCGGTCGCGAATGTGCCGACCACTACACCCAACGCCGCCCCGCTTTCGGTGGCTATCAAGTTAAACCTGCCCGACCAACCGGCGGCAGTTCGCTCGATAACCTGGAAACAGGACGGTTCGCAGTTCCTCACCGCCAGTGATGACGGCACTATAAACCTCTGGTCCAGCGATGGAAAACTGGTCCAGAACTATCCCGCATTGAGTGGCGATAATCACTTTCCCTGGCCTTATACGGTTGGTTGGATTGGACGAGACTTAAATGGTGAAACCAGTCCTGGTATAGATGCCAGTAACAGTAAATACCAGTCCGCTGACGGAAAATTGGTGGCGATGCGGACCGGTGACGGTGAATTTCAGGTTCAACAGGCGACCGGGGGGGCCTATGTCGGCACCCTGGCTATCCCCGGTGGGGTAATCGGCCAACTGGCATGGTCGCCCGATGGTAAGGTCATCGCTACCGAGGGCCAGACCGTCAAATCAGCCGGGCCAAGCGATATCCGGGTCTGGTTGTGGAGGACCGACGGCACCTTAATCACGACCCTGCAAGATTTCAGCTACCCGATTAACTCTATGAGCTGGTCGGCGGATAGCAGCCTGCTGGCAATCGCTGCCAAAGGCGAAAACCAGGCCGCGCTCTACTCTCCTGACGGGAAACAGGTCGCCAGAATCGGTGGGAAATATGTTATCTGGCAACTGGCCTGGTCGCCGGACGGCCAGACCCTCGCCGCCGCCTGTGACGATAAGACCGTCAGGCTGTTCGACCGGAAAGGCTCCCTGGAAGCCATTTTGACCGGCCACCAGGATACCGTCTGGTCGGTCGCCTGGTCGCCGGACGGGCGGACCCTCGCCTCCGGTTCCGGCGATAAAACCGTGAAGCTCTGGACCATCAAGTAATCCTCCTTATCAACAGCAAGCAAGCAAACTGCCCTTTTAACTTTTCTCCTCTAAAAGGGCAGTTTTATTTCCCGGAAGATTTACTTTAAAGTCCTAAAGCTCGGTCGTATCCGCCGGGACGACCGGGAGGTCGAACTGCATGAATTCAGGGTATTTTTGCCCGGCCCCGGTATTAAACAAAACAACCCTTTCTTCGGGCGAGACCAGGTTTTCTTCCAGCATCCGGCGCAGGACGGCCAGGGTTGCCGCCCCTTCCGGGGCCGGGTAAATTCCTTCGTTGCTGGCGATTTCCCTGGTGGCCTCCTGCATGGCTTCATCCGAAACGGCCAGGGCGGTACCGCCGCTCTGCCGGACCGCCTGGAGCATCAAATAGTCCGCGATGGCAACCGGCACCCGGATACCGCTGCTGCCGGTCTGCGCGTTCTCCCAGGGCCGGGCGAACTCGGCCCCTTCCTCGTAGGCGCGCACTATCGGGGCGCACCCGGTCGCCTGGGCCACAACCATGCGAGGCCGTTTCGAGCCAATCCAGCCCAGTTCTTCCATTTCGTCAAAAGCTTTCCACATGCCGACCAGCCCGGTTCCGCCCCCGGTCGGGTAAATCACCACGTCCGGCAACTGCCAGTCGAGTTGTTCGGCCAGCTCATAACCGAGGGTCTTTTTGCCTTCTACCCGGTAGGGCTCTTTAAGGGTCGAAAGGTCGAACCAGCCGTAGCGGGCGGCGTTAGCTTTCAGGATGCGCCCGGCGTCATTTATAAGCCCCTCGACCAGCCAGGTTTTGGCCCCGGTGAGATAGGTTTCGAGCTTGTTGATATAGGGCGCGTCGACCGGCATCATGACGGCAGCTTCCAGCCCGGCCCTTGCCGCGTAAGCCGCCATCGCGCCCCCGGCGTTCCCGGCGCTGGGGATACTCAGGGCCGTTGCGCCCAATTCTTTGGCCTTGGATACCGCCGCCGAAAGACCACGCGCCTTGAAACTGCCCGTGGGGTTCTGGCTTTCGTCTTTTATCATCAAATTGCTCAACCCCAGTTTCTTACCCAGCCGGTTGGTTTCGAGCAGAGGCGTCCAGCCTTCGCCCAGCGTGATGATATTCTCGGTGAGCAGGACCGGCATCACTTCCCGGTAACGCCACATCGAGGCCACCCGGCCCTTGAGCATTTCCGGTTTGAGCCGTTCACGGGCGGCAGCCAGGTCGTAGCGGTGATAAAGGACTTTCCCACAGGCCGGGCAGAGGTTTTGCAATTCGGCAGCGCTATAGGTCTTGCCGCAATAGGTACATTCGAGGTGAGAAACGGTACTCCCGGTATCGTTCCGGGTTTCGGTGGAAGCCATGAGCAATAAATCTCCTTATATGAGGGTCTATTCGTATGGTTAATTTGAGCAGATTTTTAAAAGATATTGGGGTGAGAGAATAAAAAAAAGAAAGAGCCCCAACCAAAATAGAAAAACTCTTTGGTTTTTAAGGTACTTAAGGTGGGGCTGCTATTACCCGGCCATTCGCTAGTTTTGCAAAAGGGCCAACTGTTCGGGCCAGCCTTCTTTCACATTCAGGCCGTACTCGGCCAGGCCACCGGTAGCATTCGGCCCGGTCAGGTAAGGTTTGACCTCAAACCCTCCCCTGGCATCCTGGACATAGTCCGCGTTGAGAAAGTGCAAGGCCAACCCGGCCCGTTCGTTCGGAGTCTGGTTGCCCAAAGTGCAGTGGGCCATCCCGTAACAGAAGAATACTACCCCGCCGGCAGGCAGTTCAATCGCTACCGCTTCTTCCTCCGGCGGATAGCAGCGAATGTGATGGTCGCTTTCGGGGTCGCGCTTATGTTCGTAGGCGGTGCGAAAACTGCCGGGAATGAGGTGGAGCGTCCCGTTAGCGACCGTGGCATCGTGGACTGCCGTCCACATCGCGGTCCCTTTGAGCGGGTTCGAGATTTCGAAATAGGCGTTGTCCTGGTGCCAGTTGGTCCCGGCCCCGCTCAGGCCCGGTTTTAGAAAGACCTGGTCCAGGTGCAGCAGGACCGGGTCGCCGATAAGTTCGCGGACCGCGTTGGTGACTTTGTCGGAGAAGGGCAAAGCCCGCACGAAGTCGCTCTTGTCGTACATGGGGCAGAGTTGCAGATTCTGTTTGACCGTAGAATGAGTCTTGCCATCGCCATCGGTAGCAACATTGCGTAATAATCCTGCTCGTTTGAGGCGGCTCACCTCATTCTGGATGGCGGTAATTTCAAACTGATTCCAAAAATCCGGCACGGCCACGTAACCCTCATTCTGGAATTTATCAAGTTGTTCCTGGGAGAAAAACATTTTCGGTTATCCTTTTGTAGCAGAGTGGATTGATGTACGCCTGGCCCTATCTTATAAAACCCGCCTGTTTCTTTCAAATATGACCGGGGTATATTGTATCGCCGTTTGAATCCTTCGCTGGCTTTCCTGATGGATGCCTGGGACGAAAGGCCGGCCACCATGTACTCACCTTTATCATTCCCGGTCGTCCGGGCAGTCGAATCTAAGGCAGTTCATAACACTTTCCAGTTGTGGTGTGCAGCTTTATCCCGACCTTTTGCTTTATTATTGAAACCCCTCCTGGTTTTGATAACCCTAGAATTTGGCCTCCGATAACATTCATGTAAAACCCTTCTTTTAATTTGAGCCTTATCAATCAAAAAGCAGGCAGTTATTGGCTGCTTTGCAATCTTTGGTGGGCTGGGCTGGCAAAGTTGAAGATCATCTATTTTGTCAGGTTTGAAGTCACCACTTCCGCTGCCTCAGGTTGTGATACAGAATTAAACAAAAACCTCCAGAGGAGTACCAGTGAACGAATGGCAATACCTGCTATTAAAACACTTATAACCCCCAGGACAAGGTAACTCAGCCCTTCCGCTACACCAAGCTGATCTAACCTGATCCAACGCAAGGTATAGCTGGCTGTCGCGGCAAAGGTAAAAGCCAATGCCCACCACCCCATACTAAACCTTAACTTCAGGTAAACTGGCACCATGCGTAGTTGGACCAGCACCATCAACAGCGCGTAACCGGCCAGCATATAAGCCACAGTATCAGCTTTACCACCATTGAGACTGAAGTAAGCATTACCCCCTACTACCGGCGGGGCTACCTCAACCGCCAGCGTAGGTATGAGGGCTGCCGGTAAGGCGGGATAAAAGAAAAGCCGGTTGAGAATTATCGACCCAAGGGCGACCCAGCAAACCAGCCCGATACCAAAACTCATCCAGCCTAGCCCTTCAAATCCAAAGCGAGCTGCTCCATCTGCTCCGATTAAATTGCCTGCTACCGTAGGAAAGAAATAACCTGGATGAAATTTCTCTAGGGTGAGGTTGCGTGTCATCCACTGGCCGGTTAACCAGGCCCCTAAAAGCAAGCTTGTCAGAAAAAAGACCAGGAATAAAATTCTGGCAAAGTCGGCAGCGTAAACCTGAAGGCCAATGCATAGCAGCATCCCGCTGATTGGAAAGAGCGCTATAAATGGGCCCCGCACCGGATGCTGAATATCGGCCTGAACACTTTCCGGCCTGACTACCAGCCTGATTAACAGGAAAGCCGCCAGTAGCACAAATACGATGGCAGCCACAATATACAAAAAGTCACTTACGGGACCGGGCAAACTGTAATAATTAGTGGTCAATCGCCAGACTCCTGCCAGACCGAACAAACCCATTGCAATCGAGAAGAAGTTAGGGGGCACATTCAGTAATCTTGCACCTAAAGTTTGAATTTCCGGTGATTTCACTTTTGTAATGCGCCCTTGCTTCTGTACTTTAACAATCAAAATCTGGTTGAGTAGCTTTCTAGGCTTGCTGCTGACCCTGCCATTGGCTCTCAAACTCGGCTGGTGTTAGATAGCCCAGCGAGGAATGGATCCGTTTATGGGTCTTCATCCAGAAATTCACCTATGATGTTGCACCTGTCATGGATACTTTTCAGATCCGAGTATAATATCTTTAGCATTTATTAACTATTGGGGGTAAAAAGAAGATAGGAAAAGTTGTTGATTGGAGCTTTGATAAAGATGGTTAGCCAAGGTTTGGAGCGGATCCAAAAATGGTTCTTGGAAATCACTAAACCAGCTAGATCTTCCCAAGTAATTGAAACCATTTCCGATTTGAATCGCTATAATCGGAGTTAATTGTCGAAAATGCCTTGCTCAGGCAACAACTTATTGTGCTCAACCGTCAGATAAAGAAGCCTTTATTCAGACCACTCGACCGGTTCTTACTCTCAATTCTAGCCAGCCGGTCAAAGAGGTGGCAGCAAGTTTTATTCATCTTGAAACCAGATACGCTTCTTCGCTGGTATCGAGAGGGCTTTCGCCTTTTCTGAAAGTTTAAATCTCGACCTAAATCCTACAAGCCAAGAATTGGTACTGAAACCAAAGCACTCATTGAGCAAATGGCTCGTGTCAACCCCCTTTGGGGAGCCGAACGTATCAGGGGAGAACTCCTCAAGCTTAATATCAAGGTTTCAAAAAAAACTGTCCTCAAATATATGCAACCTGGCAGGTCTCCCCGCCCTAGTGGTCAGAATTGGAAAACCTTCCTTAAAAACCACGCTGGTGATATTTAGTCGTGTAATTTTCTACCAGTGACTAATATTTTCTTCCGACAAATTTACGCGTTCTTCCCGATAGAACACTCTTCCAGGCGCATAATCCATTTCGGAGTAACCCGGCATCCAACTGACCAATGGGTAGCTCAGCAGCTCAGGGAAGCTATTCCCTTTGGACAAAGGCCAAAATATTTGATAAGGGATAATGACCGAAAATTCGGTCCAGAATTTGAACGAGTAGCCAAAGGAGCCGGAATTGAAATCTTAAAAACGCCAATAGCCGCCCCGAAAGCAAATGCTATTTGTGAGAGAATGCTTAGGTTTTGGCTTGTTTTATCCTTTCTAATATTTTCGGATAGGCCCTTAGTTGAAATATCGTAAGGGTTGGGGAGGCCCGGAGATTATCTAAAAAGCTCTAAACTGTTAGGCTACTCTTTTCTTTACAAAACTTCCTGAAAAGGGTAGCTTACATCTTCCAGCCGTTTGTTGGAGGCTAGCAATTTTTCAAACTCTCCCTCAGGTAGTGGGCGGCTATAGTAATAACCTTGAATTTCTTCGCAAGCATGCTTGCGAAGAAATTCAAGTTCGCTTTCGGTTTCAACCCCCTCGGCGATAACTTTAAGGTTAAGATTATGCGCCATCTGGATGGTCGCCAGGGTTATTGCTGAACTTTCGGGATCTTGCCCGATGTTCTGGACGAACTGCCGGTCAATCTTGAGAGTATCAAACGGGAATTGTTTAAGATAGCTAAGGGACGAATAGCCCGTGCCAAAGTCATCAATTGCAATCTTTATCCCGACCGCCCGCAACCGGCGCAGGACAATATTAGCGATAGATACCTCGTGCAGCAGAGTGCTTTCGGTTAATTCCAGCTCGAGATTTTCCAGCGGCAGACCGGTTTGCTGGGTAATCCGCCTAACTTTATCCAAAAAATCTGGGCGGTAAATTTGGTGGCTTGAAACATTTACAGAGATGCGTATAGGCGGCAGCCCGGCTTTCTGCCAACTTTTCACCTTTAAGCAAGCTGTTTTAAGCACCCAATCGCCAATTTCGTGAATAAGGCCATTCTCCTCGGCTAACGGGATAAAAGTAACCGGCGGCACAAAGCCTTTTTCTGGATGTTTCCAGCGTAAAAGAGCTTCCGCCCCCACAATGTTACCCTGCTGGATTGAAACCTGGGGTTGATAATGTATTTCGAGCTCATTACGTTCGAGGGCGTGGTGGAGGCTCGTTTCGAGTTTGACCAGCTCTAGCGAGCGCGTGAACTTCTCAGCTTTGTAGAACTCAAAATTGTTGCCGCCCCTTTCCCGCGTGTACAGCATAGAAATACGGGCATTATCCAGCAATTCTTCAAGTTCGGTGCCGTTTTCAGGATATAAACCGATACCGAGGCTGGCGGTAGTGTAAACTTCCAACTGGTTCAGCTCGTAGGGTAAGGCTAGCTTTCCGAGGATAGCCTGGCAGGTCTGAGCAGCGTTCAAACTGGCCGAATTGCCGGAAATAAAAAGGACAAACTCATCTGCCTGTAGCCGGGAAATACTAGCATTCTCGCCTAGCGTTTCTTTAAGGCGCACTGCCACAGCTTTGAGCAGCAAATTTGCAGAGTTTAACCCCAGGTTATTTCTAATCTGACTATAACGATCAAGGGAAAGATAAATGACCGCAACTACCGGGTCGGCGATGGGTTTGGCCGCGAGAATTTTTAAGAACTGTTCTCTGAAAAGCAGCCGGTTAGGTAGGCCGGTCAGGGTATCGTAATAGAGCGCATAATTCAGACGGGCTTCAACCTGTTGAACCTGGTCGTAAAACCGCTGGTTGAGAACATTTTGTTTGGTAAGGCGGCTGGATATGGCGTCAAGCAAATCTATGCGGTTATAGGGTTTGGTCAGGTAATCGTCTGCTCCCAATTTCATGCCCTGGCGAATATCCGATTTATCGGCTTTTGCGGTAAGGAAAATAAAAGGGATAGCGTTGGTTTCGGGTATCGTGCGCAAGGCCCCCAAGACGTGATGGCCGTCCACTCCCGGCATCATTACGTCACATATAATCAAGTCAGGTATTTGCTGCTGGGCAAGGTCTATACCCTGTTGGCCAGTTTCGGCAGTAATTACCTCATAACCTTCCGCCTCCAATAAGTCCCTGGCGGTCGCAATAATAATATCATCATCTTCAATTATCAGAATCTTCGTCATCTTTTCCAAATCACTCATTCTTAACTATATAAATCATCAGAAAAAATCGGAAAGTAAGGCGGATGAATGACAAGTCACTTATCCGCAACATTGCTGACCAGGTCCAGCACTTCGCCTGGATTAGCCACTAACTCGGCTCAAGCAGCCTCTACCCTCCCTATCAAATCTTTAACTTCTCAAAATAGCGGTCGGGGGTTGCTTTTCATTTAATCCTGCGCCTGCCATAAATGGCAGGTAGAATTGTAGCCTGGTGAAAAAGCCGGTAATTAGTAAACGCTCGATGGAAAAGGTAGGCGGCAATAAACCCTTTTATCGCCCCGCTGTGTGGTAAGGCGTTCCGTCCTGCACAGACATTACCTTCTGGTTGCTGGGGTCTGCACCAACAACTTGCAAAGAGGTTAGATATTTTTAATTCAATAAAAATTAAGTTTTTTGAGTCAACCCAAAAAATCTACTTTGTTGAACCTGACCCAAATTACTCTGCTCCTCAATACTAATATGTTCACCTAAAATCAATTTACTGTGAGTTGCTAAGTGACAGAACCATAAGCGGCAACCTTACCGTAAAAGTGGTACCAACGCCTACTTCGCTTGTCAAGGCAATTTGACCAGCGTGGGCATCAACTGCTTTTTTGACGATGGCTAATCCTAACCCCGTGCCGGCAATCGTACCAACATTGCTGGCCCGATGGAAGTTCTCAAAGACCTTCGATTGGTCAAGAGGCGGTATGCCTATTCCCTGGTCTTTTATTTCAAAGACGACCTGGTTATCCTGGCAAGAAAGTTTAAAGTACACGGGGTTCCCCGTAACGGAATACTTAATAGCATTTATGAGTAAATTATTCAGAATTCTGTGCAACAACCTTTCATCGAATAACCCCTCTATACTTTCAGGTTCGCTAACAAAGTGGATGAAAGAGCCACTGGTAATACTAACCTGAATTTCCTCTACCACCGCCTGGCAAAACCGGGTTAAATTAAGCCAGGTTGGCTGAAATTCCAGCTTGCCTGCCTCGGCTTTGCCAATTATTAGCACATCATCCAGCATTCGGGCCAGATTTCCGCCAGCTTTTTGTATGCGGCCAAAAAGTTCCTTTCTTTTTTCAACTGACCATTTGTGGCAGTAGTGGTCAAGCAGTTCAGCCGTTGCTAATATTCCTGTTAAAGGAGTACGGAATTCATGAGAAGCCATTGTAATAAAGCGAGATTTGAGCTCATTAAGCTCTTTTTCTTTTTCTAACGTTCTGGTTATAGACTCGTTGACCAACTGCAACTCTTTATTTAATATTTTGTCTGCAAGACTCTGCCGCCAGTAGGTTCGCAACAAAAAAGAGAAAAAGGCGATCATTCCTAAACCACAAATTAGTACAATCGGAGTAGCTATCAAAATAAACTGTTGTGATCCCTCCAATTCTGCCAGATAGAAATTGGTTCGGGTTATGTGATCTTGGGTAATCTGATTGATCTGATTTACTATTTTGTTTAAGAGCAGGTCTTCTTCTGCATATAATGCTAATACGGAAGTTGTATAATTAGCATCAACCGCGGCATAAAGCTGTTCAATCTTTGCAAGGTAAATCTGATGGGTTGCCAGCACGCCATCAATCAAGACCTGTTCGGTAGCATTAACTTTTGTACGGATTTCGTTAAGGTGAGATATTAATTCAGCGCTAGCATTCTTACTACTGGATCTTACTTCAGTGCCCGGTCTGATTTGGTTATCCCGGAAAAATAACTCTTCCTTGTGGACTGTTAAAAGCGCCTGGCTTAGCAGGTTGTCCAAGGATATTGAGGTTTGAACTTTACTAATTGCCTGTTGGTTTGAAAAAGCTATCCATAAAGATAAGCTGGACAACGAGATAACAACTAAAATAAGTCCTATTGTTATCAGCCGGGCTGTAAAGCGGGGTATCCGGCGATTTGTGATTATTTCCGCAGAGAATTGAAAAGGTATCTTAAATTTCATTTTAATTTCTATGAGTTGAATTTACCACGCTTTTTGAGGCATCATCTTAATTTGCGATCCCCTCCAAAAACCTAGTCTCCGGTTACCTATTTGAAAGGTGTATTTGCCGCTATAGCACACGCCACCAACTTTCGAGCTAACTCAGGTTTTGGGACAAAAGTACTCTCAAATGAGAAATCCGCGGCTTTACACCGTTTTTTATTCTCGATTGACTCTTTAGGTAGGTTAAATTCCCGATCAAATAAAGTGCGGCTTTATCCAGGGCCAGCTTAAGCTAGAAAAATACCAATCTGGCAGTTTTCACCCCGGCCAGTGGTACCACTTTACTGGCGCTTAACTTCGATTGACTTGTCACTTTCCTAAAGGAAGCCAGTCTCATTCAAACTAATACTGCATGGGAAAGGCCTAAATATTTGACCAAGTAGTTTTGAAGATCGTTTTTAACCTCATCGGCATCCCAAAAAGCCTGGTTAAGTAAGCTCTACATGCCATTTGGAGTAGTTTCACCAGCTTGTTCAGCCAGTTGTCAGCCATTTTTACGCTCAGTTGAGCCAATCAGCCCTGTGAAAAGTCGTAAACTCTTTGTCTTGGTTTTGCGTTTTGCTTATCTAAAGCGATGGGGAATTTGTTGATGTAAGGTGCTTAAGCCAACAGCACAGTTTTTAAGCATGCCTTCTTCGACGGGCAGAGGAGCATCAACTAACTTGCTTATTCCTATTTGCATCTTCACCAGGTAAAATTTACGAATCTAACCGGGATTGGTTACTTTCTAATTAAGTGCGGTTGCAGTATTAGTCTACTGCCTGGTAAGCACCATTCCTTCCTACTACCTACCCTACGTACCCCATCTTGTTATCACCCTATAGTAGTAGGCTATAAGTACTCGCAGAAGTCGCAGAAGGAAGAACATAAGATTGTAAAAGAAAGGTAGCAGTTCCTCCTTTTACAATTTGCCATAGACATCCTAAACAAAGTTTTCTATGTATTAAGAATCGAATTATGGGTATTCTATCTCCCCCGGGAGTTTCCACCTTTACAAACGCTCTATCGCTATATAACGAAGCAGGACTATAACGACTGGTGGAAATAACTTGATGATATGCAACCCTCGAATTTAGCCACAAGCTGTACAATAATACTATACTGTCCCTTACATTGTCAGTATAGTAAAAGGTGGGGAGGGTGGAAGTTAAGTGGTATTCACCCGTCGAAAGTGAGCACAGAAAAACCTATAAAAGGGGAGTGGACCACCCCGGCGGGCAGACTGATAAAAGTACGCACCACCGGCATAAAGCGGCTGATAAAAACCGCCAGGGCACCCCAGCGAGCGAACCAGCGTTCGGCTATTTCCAGGTGCTCCGCTTTTTTCAAAACGTAGCAGCCGTATTTGAGAACGAGAGGCTGTCCACCCCACCGACCACCCCGGACCAGACCAGTTGCAGCCACCCCGGCTAATTTCCAGCCAAATTATGGATCAAAATCCAACCAGCCAGCGGCATAATAATTTCGCTTGGCAAGGGTATCATCGTACTCTCGATTGCCATCATCACAATGACGCCCCACCAGCCGACATTGCTGTAAAACCCTTTTACAAAATCAATCAGGGCGTTTTCCAGGCCTTTTAACAAACCACAACCTTCCTAACTTCAAAAATCCTTTCGCTTAACGCCACTTGATGCGAATTTCTAACCTCTGATTAGCAACAGAATCACCACCAGGAGGGCCATCGCCCAGCGGTAGCCGACAAAGATATAGGTTTTACCTTTGCGCAAATAGGCCAGGAGGACGCGAATACAAAAATAACCAACTACCGCCGCAGAAAGAAATCCGGCGATCAGCAATCCGATTTGTTCGGCGGTGATCCCGGCCCGGGCAATATCGAGCAGCTTTTTGACCCCGGCCCCGGCAATAATCGGCGTCCCCAAAAGAAAGGAGAACCGGGCCGCCGTGTCGCGGGTAAGCCCCAGAGCCAGGCCGGCCGTAATGGTCGAGCCGCTGCGGGATATTCCCGGGATAACCGCCAGAGCCTGCGCGAACCCGATAATCAGGGTATCTTTGAGGGTGATATAAGCCATGGGGCGCTGGTGACGGGCAAACCGCTCGGCTAGTAGCAAGACCAGACCGAGGAATCTGGCTGGGGTTTTTCAGCGAGGGCCTTATCTATGGCGGGCTGGGTCTCTTACTGGGGGTATTGCTGAAGGGAGAACTGGAGGGATTTTTTCTGGTAATGATGATCAGCCTGATGGATACATTGTTGCAAAATCCGGTAGGCAACCCGGCGGCTAACAAGGAATTCCTGAAGTTTTTCCCCTCTTACAGTTCGATGCAACTAACTGTGGCCGGTGAGTTTACCGACAATGTCCCCTGGCAGTACTTTTAATTTTCCCTGGTCTGGTTCGCGGGGTTCGCGCTCCTGTGGACTGCACCCATTTAACAGGACCAATTTCAAAGCTAACTTCTCAGGCTGCAAAGGCTGCCTCAAACTCTACTGGCGGCAGGTAGCCAATGCCAGAATGTAACCGCTTGGTGTTGTAAATCTTCTCAATAAATTCACCAATATTTTCTAAAGCTTCCTGGTAAGTCTGATATTCCTTAAGATAAACTACTTCGCACTGGACTGCATCCATATTAAGATACCAATGCAGACAGCAGTTCGGTAGTTGCGAATTTTGCTCGGCTCAACATCTCCGGTTCGGAGAGTCCCTTCATTCCCAATAGAACCCGGAGAGTATCTATACCCACAAGGTGATTGAAAAAGGTTTCGCAGAGCTTTCGACGTTGCTCAGCGGGGAGTGCCGCCGTTTCACTTCTTTGGCTTAGAAAGGTGTCGAGTGCGTCCTCGTGGGTAGCGATTAGGCCATTATAGGCCATGTCCACAAGGTGCGGGTGGTGCAAAGTCTCCATCATAACGACCCGCAATAGTGCTGTCGTTGTTGGATTAGCCAGACGCTCCTGAAACATCACACCAACAAAAACCAACACATCTCCCAACGATTTCTTCAGGGAATTTTCGAGCTTCGCTTGTTCGACCTGGTCTGCAGGATGGCAGGCGCTTTCAACAACAGCGGCGAAGAGCGTATCTTTCCCCCCGGCATGTCGATAAAGGGTCATAATCGAGACCCCTGCGTCGCTAGCAATCCTTTCCATACTCGTACCCTCATAACCATCGCGCAAAAAAGCCTGACGGGCGGCCTCGAGGATTGCTGCCTGCTTGCGGGCCATAAGTTTCGCCTTTGGATGATCGGGCGTCCAGTCTCTCATAAATACTCCATTGACTCCATACGATAATATATGTTATCATATCGTTTGAATGATACAATAACATATATTATCACACAGTTTGTAGATAGCCCAACACATTTTTTAAACTATGGCAATAAATTATACGCTCTTGATGTAAAGGATTATATATGAACATTTTAGTTGTTGGCGCAACCGGTGGTACGGGTCAGGAAATACTCCCTCTTTTGCTTAAAGAAGGCCATACGGTAACAGCGCTTGTGCGTCGACCGGAAGCCCTTATAGTCACCAATGAACATATGATTGTCCTACCAGGCAGCGTACGCGATCCAGATGTAGTAGACCGAGCTGTAAAAGGGCAAGATGCGGTAATCTGTGCCTTTGGGCCACGTTCGTTGGCAAAGGACGACATCCAGGAAGTTTTGATGCGAAACCTTGTCGCGGCAATGACAAAGCATGGTGTAAAGCGGTTGGTTAATCTCTCGGCCTGGCGTGCAAAGGACATGGCCCTACCGACCAGGTGGTTGCAATTGTTTCTACAGGGTGTGCTCTTGCATAACATTTTTAAAGACAAAAATCGAGGTGAAAAGATCCTCTTTGCTTCGAATCTCGATTATGTAAACGTATGTCCGGGACGGTTGCTTAACAAACCAGCTCGCGGGGAAGTACACGCCTCGGTTGACGGTAAAGGTATAAAACATAGTATGACACGCTCAGATTTGGCGCAGTGGATGGTGGCTCAATTAATCCGCAACGAATGGGTACGCAAGTCCCCTATTATTGGATAAATAGAGTTACTGGTATGGGCGTGTGTGTCACCGAGCCGATTAGTGTAATTGCCAGGGGATTCCAGTAAATTGATTTGAGAATGAGAAATGAGTTTTGTCAGAATCAGGCTCAGTAAGCCAGATTTGGCGAGGGTAGCTAAAATAATCCAAGTTGAATCATGCAGCTAAAAATTCCCTTTTAATATCTGCAAATCGCAGCTTTAAGAGCTTCCGCTGCCGCAGAAGAGGTATTTTCTCATTCTTGTAGGTCTGGAATCGAAAGAAGTCGTTCTGCTCCTCGAAGGCCCTCGTAAACCGACTAGCTGCTTCAAAGCTCTTAAAATTCTTCATCACATAGTACCGTTGCTTTATTTTTCGGTGTGATTGCTCTACCAGATTGTTTACATACCGGTTGGTCCGGTGCTCAACATTCAGCCCTAAAGTTTTCCGAATGGCTTTGGGGGTAGCTGTCGTGACCGTCGGTCGAGACCTTTTCGGGTCTATGGGCGAGCGTTGCCCTTGCCTGTTTGAAGAAGAGTTCCGCTGCTTCTAGATCCCTCGTATTTGAGAGCCGTACATCTATAAGGTTACCCCGTAAATAAGTTGTAATGGTTTTCTATGAGGGGGTTGTTAAGTTTTAAGACCAACGGACGTCTGATAACTTTCAAATTCTCATTCTTCTGCCAACTAACCGGAATTTGAGCAATAGGCAATCAGGTTTTCAATTTCACGCCGGTTGCGAGGGCCCAGGGGTGTATGCCATTTTTCCGCCTGTTTTTGAAGAAACTCCAACCGTTTTAGAGCCCGTTGAGGCTCGCCTTGCCGGTACAAAAGATAGGCCTGGTTAATCAGCACATTCAGGATTCCCTCTTTTGATTGTATGGTTTCGAAGAGTTTGCGACTTTGTAAAAAACAGCGTGCCCCGTTCTCAAAATCACCCAGCTCCGTATGAGCCCGTCCCAGTCCATTAAGAGTTATTCCCATACACATATGATCATCTATTGCGGTAGCCATTTCAGAACCAAGCTTGTAGTTCTGATAGGCGGTTGACCAATCTTTTCTATCCAGGGCAATTTCGGCCAGGGCCTGTAAGGCATATATTTGAATGGTTTTATTATTTTGAAAACGGGCTAACTCCAAACTTTCCTCGCCATATTGTTGTGCTGCCGCAAGGTCATCGAGGTCTAGCGATAAATTCGCCAGGTTGGCCAGTAATTGGGCCAAAAGAGAGCTGTTTTCACCGGATTGCCGGAAATATTGCAGGGCCTGTTCATAATACTTCCGACCGTTAATATTATCACCTGTTAAGCGGGCCAGGCGTCCCAGGTTATGCAGCGCGACCGCGATAAGTTGGGGGTTACCAATTTTTACCCGCAATTCCAGGGCTTTTTCCAGGCAGGACCGGCTTAATTCATATTCACCTAAAACTGAATACAGGTTGCCCAGGTTGTTAAGAGCGTTCGATTGCCCGCGCAGATCAACCAGCTCGCCATAAACGCTGAGGCTTTTCTCGAAATAATCTTTGGCAGAGGTTATGTCCCCCTGAATATCGGCTAAATTACCGGCGGCATTCAAGGCCCGTGCTTTCCCAAGCGTAGATGGAGTTGCATCTGATAATCGCAGAGCCTGTTCGAGCAAAGTCCGACCTTCCGTTACGTAGCCGCGCCGCCACCAGAAAATCCAGATGGCACCACCCAGGCGGAGGGCCAGGTTTGTATCCCCACGATTTATGGCCCGGCTGAGAGCTTCCCGGATATTGGGATATTCCAACTCAAGACGATCTAAATTTGCCTTCTCCTTTTCTCCCTGAATGTTGGGTTCTATTTCTTCTACTAGCTGAAGATAAAAATTGATAAACCGGCTTTCTGCCGCTTCATTTTGGGGTTCTGCTGCAAATTTTTGTAAGGCAAACTCCCGGATAACCTGTAACATTGTAAAACGGACCGGGCTTTCCCCTTCCTGTAGGCGCATTATCAAATTCTGGTTATATAACGCACCCAGCCCATCCAAAACCTGGTAAGTATCCAGGTCGGTTATAACCTCAGCCGCTTCGGCAGTACAACCATTTCGAAACAGGGCCAGGTAAGCCAGGAGTTGCCTGTCGGCGGGTTGGAGTAGCTGGTAACTCCATTCGAGAGTGGCTCGGAGCGATTTATGGCGTTCCGGGAAAATAGAGTGGCGGGGTGAATTAAGTAACCTGAGGGCGTTATTCAGGCGTTCATTTATCTGCTCAACCGACAGAACGCCCACCCGGCTTGCCGCAAGCTCGATTGCAAGGGGCAGGTTATCCAGTTTCAAACAAATTTGGGCAATTACAGATAGGTTTCCCGTTTTTAATTTGAATGAGGGTTCAGCCTGCTGAGCATAAGCAAAAAAGAGCATTATAGCTGGGTTATTAGCCAGGGAATCTTCACCCTCAGGAAGAGGCGCAGGAAGAGGTGCCAGCGAAAAGATCCTTTCCTGGGGCAGTCTTAAGGCTTCCCGGCTGGTAATTAGAAGCTGAAGGTGGGGCGAATTCTCAAGAAGGCTTTGGACAAGGGAAGAAGCCGTTAGCAGGTGTTCGAAATTATCCAGAATCAGTAATAATTCACGGTTACCCAGATAAGCTTTCAGTATTTCAAAGGGGTCTGTATTTTCGGTCAGAGGCAAATTCAGACTTCTGGCAATGGTGGCTAACAGGAAGGCAGGGTTATCCAGGGTTTCTAACCCGATAAAATGAATACCATCAGCAAAAAAGGGGCTTAAAGTTGAAATCAATTCACGGGCCAGGCGAGTTTTTCCGACACCTCCTAACCCCCACATACAAATAAGGGGAACGCGCTCTTTGACCAACAAATCCCGCAACTCCGCCAGTTCTTCCTGGCGGCCCATTAAAGGCACGTTTTTGGAGGTTGCCAGGGCCGGAAGAGCCATCTTTTCCAATTTAAGTACTTTTTCAATAAACCAACCGGCATCAAAATTTGGATAACCCCGGAGGTTGGTATCTTCTACTTCAAAGGTGGTTTTAACCGACTGCCATAACCGGGCAGCCTCTTCAACTTCCTGGTCAGGGGAAAAAGCCAAACGCTCGTGAAAAATTTCAAGTAACCTTTGTAACCGTTTGGCCGGGGGCAAGGAAAACCCATTCTCCCAGGTTTGTAGCATCCTGGGACCGGTTAAACCCAATAGGTGGGCTAACTCCTCCTGGGTAAGATTAGCCCGGCTCCGGTAGAGTCTTAATAGTTTATGCGTGGGTGTCATTTTGTTGCAATGTAAGTAAAAAAATTAATATGTAGGGAAATTTTACCAAAAAAGTATTAAAAAAATCAATCCAGGTTTTTCAAATCTCCACAAAACAAATCACTGACTGGCTTTTGAAAGAAGGTAACCTTACCTCAAACTTGATTTCACGATGTTTTGGTAAAACCCGAAATAAACCCGAAATTTTTATGTTGATGGACAGCCGCTAAATTTACTTAAATATAGTTATCTCCGGGGTTTCTATTTAAGGGTAAAGCGAAATTCAGAGCTTTGACCTATCAAAGAGTATTTCACTAGCAAGGAATAACCCTCTTGCCCGGCTTATTAGCATTCCCAATATTTGCCACCCAAAAAGCTGAAACCTAATTTTTACTTTACGACTATTTTAGCGTGGACATTGTGCCTAAAAATAAGTGAGGAAGCAATGAAAATTATTCACTGGGGGTTTTTCAGTCCTTTTAACACCAAAAAATTGATAGGAAGTTTAAGCCTGGTATGCATGTTACTTTCAATAGGGTTCATCCAACCCCTGGTATCAACTCTAGCAACCAGTTCAAACCTGAGTAATCCGCCCTCGCCGCCCTTGCTTACCACTTTTAGCTGGGGGAATAACCAGTATGGCAACCTTGGTCAGGGAACTTCCCGCACCTCGGCTTCGATTCCCCAACAAGTAACCAATCCAACCCCCGGTGTAACTTTCACCTCTTATTTCCCGGCTTCCAACCATGCCCTCGGGATGGGTAGTGACAATAAACTTTATGCCTGGGGTCGCAATTATGCCTCCGAACTTGGCAATGGCACAAACGTTGACAGCAAAGTACCGGTTCCGGTAAGTCTTCCATCAGGAGCACCCGGTGGTTTTCATTACACTTCCTTTGAAGCAAGAGGAAGTATAAACGTGGCAAAAGGAAGTGATGGTAAATTATATATGTGGGGGGCGGGTTACCTGGGTCATCCCGATAGCAGTAACTCAAACCTCCCTGTCCCGGTAGATAATCCGACTGGCACAACCGCCGGATTTAGCTTCTCTTCCTTTGCCGTTGGTGACGGGCATGTCCTGGCCCTTGGTAACGATTTAAATTTGTATTCATGGGGTAATAACAGTTGGGGTCAGCTTGGAAACGGCTCGCGGGACGCGAGTTTTGTCCCTTTGCCTGTGAGTCTGCCAACTGGCGTTCCTGTTGGGTTTCATTTTACCAAGATATGGGCTAACAGCGATAACAGCCTGGCGCTGGGCAGCGACAACAAGCTTTATGGTTGGGGTCACGATAATAACAATGAATTGGGGTTAGGCGATGGCGTGAATGGGCCTATCGTAACACCCCTCCCCGTAGCCGCTCCAATTGGAGTAAGCTTTACCGGTGTGGTTATGGGTGTCGGTCATACCTTTGGTTACGGCAGCGATGGAAAAATTTATGGTTGGGGCTCTTATGGAAACGGTGAACTGGGCATCGGGAGCGAGAATGCTGTCAACCACCCTATCGACCTGGGAGTGCTGGATGGTTTGGGAATGACGAACCTGGCGGCTGGTAACCTCTACAGTCTCGGTTTCGGCTCTGACGGCACGCTTTATAGCTGGGGTGGCAACTATATAAATCAACTTGGCAACGGCGGCTATTGGAACCGGCCCGCCGAACCTTACAAACTACTGTCGCCACTTCCGGTCCAGTTACCTACAGGAGTAGCCGCAGGTTTCCATTTTGTATCCGCGAAAGCGGGCCTCCAATTTGGCCTGGCCCTGGGCAGTGATGGAAATCTCTACGCCTGGGGTGAGAATAGCACCTACCAGTTGGGTGGTGGCACCGATTACGGCAGTAACAGCCACCCGGCCAAAGTTTTGTTACCTCCTGGGGCAGGTAACGGTTTCAAGTTTACAGCAATTTCAGCGGGAGCTGTCCATAACCTGGGTCTTGGTAACGACGGAGTCGTATATGCCTGGGGCCACGGTTATAATGGAGAACTGGGTAACGGTGTGAATTTAGATTTAAATTTACCTTTCCCCGTAAGTACCGGCAGTCCTCTTTTTCAAGCAATTTCAGCTGGAAATGAATTTAGCCTCGGCCTTACTACCGGTGGCGCTTTGTATGCCTGGGGGCATGATTACTATAACGAGCTAGGTAACGGTGATGGTGGTGAAAAATCTTCACCCTCTCCGGTAGACGTAAGTGGCTTGCCCGGTGGCTTAACCTTTAGTGCCATTTCGGCAGGAGACCGGTTTAGCCTGGCCCTGGCGAGTAATAACAATGTCTACAGCTGGGGACAAAACGGCAGCGGGCAACTCGGTAACGGTACTACTAACGTTTCCAAAACTCCTGGAGCAGTTTCTAATCCAGTAGGGGTTCATTTTGTGGCTATCGCGGCAGGTGCTAAACATGCTCTTGCCAAAGGTAGTGATGGCAAACTCTATAGCTGGGGCGATAATTCGCACGGTGAACTTGGCAACGGCAATACTACCAACAGGCCTTCTCCGGCAGCTGTCCCTGCCCCAACCGGAGCTTCAGGGAGTTTTAATTATACCGATTTTTCAGCGGGGAATTTGTTTAGCCTGGCCCTGGGTAACGATGGAAAGCTTTACGCCTGGGGTTTTAATGCTTACGGACAACTCGGTAACGGCAATACTACCGATAGCAGTCGACCGGTCCAGGTAAGTAACCCAACTGGTACCGGGGCGGGCTTCCATTTCACAGCTATAAGAGCTGCTGACGGGTTTAGCCTTGCGCTTGGAAATGACAATAAGCTTTATGCTTTTGGCTATAACCAGGACGGTAGATTGGGCGATAATACGGTGTTAAACCGGACGGTTCCAGTTCCTGCTGCTTTGACAGGAGGGTACGGTATCGGTGGTTTCTTTAGTGGTCCGGTAGGAACTTCTGCTTTTGCTCTGCTAAATATCCCTCAAGCTACTTCTCTGGCGGTCGGTAATGTTACAGCGACAGTAAATAGTCTTACCAATCTTACGGCTACACTTAGTAGTAACAGTGCCGGAGTAAGTGGGGTAACGATCGGTTTTAGCCTGAATAACAAAAATGTCGGTACTGCCACAACAAATGGTAGCGGGGTTGCCACCTTAAATAATGTTAACCTTTCAGGAATTTCCGCGGGGAATTACCCAGGTGGGATTACCGCCAGTTTTAACGGCAATAGCTCTTATTTAGCCAGCCAGGGTAGCGGGAACCTTACCCTAAATAACCCCGTACCAACCCTTACCAGCCTGGACCTTAGTACAGGTTACCAGCAAATGGACTCTTTGACTACTCTGGCCACAGGTACAAACTTTACCCTCAATTCGGTGGTTAAGTTTAATGGAGTAGACCAGGAAACCCAATATATCAGTCCCACCCAGCTAAGAGTTACGTTCAATAAGACGGCCCTTTCGACTACAGGCACTTTTCTTGTCCTTGTAACCAACCCTACCCCAGGAGGGGGTAATAGCGGTAGTGTTAACTTTACGGTTAGTCCTCTTGACCAGATAGTTAGTACCCAGGAGGACACCGGTAGTACGGGTACCTTTTCCTATGCAGTCAGTCACGCCACGCACGCCATCGGGTTTTCCACTCAGACAGTAAAGCTTCACAACGCCGTGAATATACCTGCCGGGATCTACCTGGTTGCAGGCTGCAACCAGCGTGTAACCTTTTCGCTGGGAACAGGGTTAGTATCGTTGCCGGGCGGCCTGACATTATCAGGAAATAATTTCCTGCAAGGGTTGATATTTTCTAATGTGCATACCACCGGTATAACGTTAAACCTTAATCATTCTAAAGGTAATAACTTCAAATGTTTATCCGTAAGCGTGTAAATCGTTTAATTCCGGCGGATTTATAAGTGGATCCCTAGATCGTTATAGTTGTAACAGCTAACCAACTGAATTTGGGGTCTGGCGGGTATTGTCAAGTTAAAATTTTTGAATAGACAATTAGAGGGATGATCTTCTTCAAGGCTCTCCTGGCAAAAAATTCAGTCAGTAGTTAGCTTTTAGGCAGCCATAGAAAGCTTTGTTACTTCATCCCAGATCGTAAATTGCTCCTGCAGCTTGGCTCGATAAGCTACGGCACTCATTTTATGCCGTTTTACTCGAAAAGATCATCTTGTCCGCTATAGGGTCACTCTAATGGCTTGTGGGGAAACTGAGGTGGCATTATGCTGCCTGGAATAAACGCCTTCAGTTTCAACTCGATATGTTCTACTGCCGCATACACCGCGCTATCGAATTTATAGAACCGGCTGGCCGATCTGAAGGTGGCTACCACCTCTTTAATAGGAAGAAGGGTATTATCCTGGAGATAACTATGGCTGGCATCGTAAACATCACACTCAATCTGGGTGTAGTCAGGGTAGTCAGGAATTCTTATATTCATAGTGGGAGTGGCCCCTTAAAATCTCCGGGTTTGAGATTTTTCTTAAAAAGAGAAACAACAATAGGAAAAGGAATTATATTAAACCGTACATTTGTTCTATTGCCAGGCTGCTTTATATACCACTGGCAAAGACAACCACCAGGTTGAGCAAGAGAAATTCTTAAAAGAGGAGAGAGATAAAGATAAAGATTTAAAGGTCGCACCCATAAAAAAAGCCGGACGGCAGCCCATCTCTGGACCACCGACCGGCACCGGCTGTTGCCGTTAAGCTTCCGGTTGCTCGCTACCCTCCCAGGGGTCAGTAGCCCCGTCCAGGAGGTTGAGCATCCGGTGGGCGGTTTGCTGGATCCGGGTCATCACCGTCCTCATGATTTCGGCTCCGTCGCGCTTCGCGGCCCAACCCGCCACGTACAGGAAGGTGTAACTGGTGGTGTCCAGGCCGTAGAAGCTGTTTATCACGAAGGCCACAGCCTCGGCTACTGTCTCGCGCTCGTCCCGGCTGCTGCCTTCCCGGCCCGCGTCGAAGTGATGACCGAGTTCGTGAGCCAGCGTCTTGACCATCTGGCTGGTGCTGGCCCGCTTGACGTAGATCAGCTTCGAACCCGGCAGGTAGTAGCCGTTGTACTCAGGGTCGGCCTCGGCACCCTCACCCTGCAGGTCGTAGTGGGTGACCTTAAGACCTTCGGCGTCGGCCAGTTCGTCCAGCCGCTGGTAGAGCTCGGTGCCTTCCTCACCCTGGAGCTGATCGGGGGTGATGTTCGGCAGCTCGGCTCCCTCAGTCTGGCTTATGTCGAAGACGCTCACAGTCTTGAAGTATATACCGCGCACGACTTCCTGGGTGCCTGTGCTGCTCTCGCTACTGCCGTCCTTGTCCTCGACGGCTCGTTCGAAAGGCCGGGGCGCCAGGATGTTTATGCCCTTTGACCCGCGCTTTACCTGACGGCCGAGGCTCTGCCAGGTCCGGTACCCGGCCACCCGGGTCGCGGTCGGAAACTGGAAGAGGATCAGGAGCTGGTTGTTGACACTGTAGCTGTGGAACCGGCTCGCTACCCTGAGCCACCGCTTGAAGTCGTCGCTACTCTGGATACCGGCGACCCCCTGCTCTAACTGCGCTACCAGGGCGGCGCTTTCAAAACAGTTGACAAAATAATCATTCAATGGTAATATTCAGTTATACTTAGTAAGTATAACTGAATATTACCATTTTTTCTTTTTTATGTAAGTGCTGGAAAGTCACGATGTCACCAAAACAATCTGCGGAACTTGGGCGCTTTACGGATGTCGCCTTTCTTATTCTTTTAAGCCTGGCAAATGGGCCAAAACACGGCTATGTCATTATTGAAGACATCAAAGCCTTTAGTGGAGTTCAGTTCGAACCGGGTACCCTTTATGGCGCTCTGTTGCGATTAGAAAATAAAGGCTGGATTGAGGCTTTAGAGGCACAAGAGCGCCGCCATCCTTACCGGATTACTCCGACCGGTCAGGAAGCTTTCTCTCACCAGTTCAACACCTTAGAGCAACTGGTGAATGTCGGAAAACAACGCCTGGCCCTAAATTAGGAGTGGAAACTGGTTTGGACAAAGGTTCAAATAAGAATAAAAGGCGAAGGTTGGCGCGCTACCTGCTCTGGCTCTATCCCCAGGTCTGGCGGGAACGCTACCTTGCCGAAATGGAAGAGCTCTTGCAGGAGCATCCTCTAACAAACTGGACTTTAATCGATTTGTTTTTAGGGTCAATTGACGCTCATTTGCATGTAAATCTAATTCCAGGGAGATTAACCGCTATGACTTATCGCCTGCGCAACAGCGAAATCGTTATTTTTTGTGCTTTTGTTTTTTACACCCTCGCCTGGCTAGCCGTTCGACTTGTGCGCGATCCCCTGGCCGCCTGGCAACAGGCCACCCAACAGCATCCCGAAATTAAAATAACCTTGAATATAGTTGACGGGCTGGAAGGCCTGGCCCTGCTGGGGGTGGCAGCAGGCGCTCTCCCTCTTTTAATTACAATATTTGCCTTTGCCTTTAAGAAAAAGCGGTGGGATATTTTAGGTTTACTGGCTGTGCCCCCCCTGGCCTTTATTACGCTTGTCGGCTATCTTTTGGTGCTGGGCCCCGCTTCAACCCAAAAAGTAAATGGTAATACCGCCCCGGAGGCTTCTTTAACCCCCCTCGCCTTTTTATTACAGATGGGATTTGTTATTTTGTTACTGGCAGGAGTTATTGCCAGCCTGGTTTCAATAACTTTATGCCTCAAGAAAAGTCAACTGGATAAGCCTCTTCTAGACCTGATCTTGCTCCCGGCAGGCATAGTAACCCTGGGGATAACAGGTGGGTTGGTAGGGACAATTGTATTGATAGCCTTACTCTATACGGAAGCGCCCCAACTGACTTCAGTGGTACCCCTGGCAGTAAGTTTAATTGTGATGCTTGCGACGGGCTTAATTACCCTCACCGCATTCAGACAGGGCTGGATTGCCAGAGCAAATCCCTAACTTTCAATTTTACAAAAATTGCCAGCGACCTGCCTGTAGCCTATAGATTCTGGATAAATGACTCTTAACCCGGCTGGAAAATAAAAGCCGCTTTTGCGAGGGGAAAGGTGTTATTAGAGATAATAGGCTATAAGCCTGTAGCGGTTTAGCGGGTTTAACTTTAAAAAATTGAAAAAGAATGGTATCCGTTCACGGGGTAGCAAAAATGGTCGGGGCAGGGGTCTTGTACCACTCGGCTTGTAAACATTCAGTCAGATAGTTCAGAAAGCCTCGCCCTTGCTTTTGAACTGTCGCCTTTACTGACAACATTCGCTCAACAAAGCGTTCGCCCCAATCGCTTTGATTGCCAAAACACTTCTTGCGCCAGATTACCGCGCAGCGTAAAGCTTGCTCAGCGGCATTGTTGGTCGGCTCGACCCCACGCTCTTTAATAAAATGATATAGACGGTCTTCTAGCCTGAGTAACTCGTGGCTGAATGCCCCCACCGCCCCGTCACCTAACCTTTGACCAACTTTCAACTGTTCTTTGAAGGCGGCTCGTATAGGTTCAACTGCTTCAATGAGTTCGGCCCGGCTTATTTGCGCGCCTTTGAAGCGGTGCCACTCCCTAAAGAGCTTTTCACTCTCGCCCAGGCATTCGTTGGCCCACTTCTCGGCAGAACCGGACCTTTGCGACAAACCCCGTAGGTTACGAATGAGATGTGCCCAACATAGTTGATGCCTCGCGGCGTCCACTTTGAGGTAAGGTCTATGCCGGTCCGAATGAATAAGGCCAGCGTAGTTTTCACCTAGCAGTTCTTTGAGGCTTTGCCCATCCCGGTTATTTCTTAGTTTGAATAGGCTGGCTGCTTCATTGGTGGCGACCCATAACCAGCGTAACTTGCCTTCGCGTTTCCAGCCCGTTTCATCCACATGGTTGGTTGGATGGTCCTGCACCCGTCTTTCAATTTCTTGGTAGCTCGCCGCGAGAGCCGTACTTGTTTTTTGACAGCTATCCGCTACCCCTCCCACAGAAAGGGGCAACTGCCACAAGTCAAAGGCTATTTGCTGGGTCTGGCGCAGGCTGAGTTGATATTGACCGTGTAGAACGCCAAGTGTTGCCACTAACTGGGGGCCGAACTGAGCGGTCGGTATTTGTTGAGGCCAGTGTTTTTCACTTTTAGTCAGATGATTACACCCGCTGCACTGGCGCGAGAAGAACTGGCATTCCGTAACGCTGGCTTTACCTTGAGGTAATTCCCAGACTTGATGGCGTAGCGGTTCGCCCAGTTGGTCACTGGCGCGTAAAGGAGAAAGGCACTGGTCGTATTCGTGGGGATAAATCTCGATTACTTCGTCAACCGCTTCGATAGGAAGTAGTTCTCAGGTATGACGGTTATGACCAACCTGACCACCCCGTGGTTTAGCAGACTTTTCCTTCATCTTTTTAGGCGGGCGTTTGAAAGGTGGGTCACTGGAAGGTGGTTTGTTACTATTTTGGGAATCGCTATTAAGCTTTTGGATTAGTTCTTGATTTTGCACGATGAGCATTTCAAGCATTTTCTGAAGGCTCAGAATGTATTCCTGGGCCTCCTTAGGCCAGGACTGAAGTGTTTCAGCTTGAATTTGTGGCACTTCGAACTTTTCCATGACTTTATTTTACATTAAGGGGTATTTTAATACACCTTGTGAACGGATACGCAAATTGAACAAGAAGAATAACTGCTCATTTATACAAACCACTTTGTGGGGGAAAGATCAGAACTACGTCACCCGACTAAGTAGCCATGTATAAGCGGCCAGCGATTAGCCACGAATGAAATATCGCTCTCTACGGCTAGCACCAGCCCGTCCTTATTAAATTGGCAGGTGATTTGCATGCTGAACGGCACTAGCCAGGTTAATTTCAATTGTGGTCTGTGTGAAAGTAAATTGGTGAGAAAAAAAATGCGGATAAAGAAAGTATTTCGGGAGACCCAACTGCCGCTAGCGGCGGCTAGCCGTGGTCCGCTGCCATCAATGGAAGTCTCGCCTTTAAGCCATACGCCGTTACCGCAGCGTAATTCAGTGCGGCCAAAACTATTTTCAGCGTGAATAACGGTCTGTCTATCGTTAAAATCAAACGAAATTGACTTTATCCCGGCCAAATTTTCGGAGAGCCGGTATTTCTGGCCGGATACCCTGACGGCGTCAGTTTGTGGGTAGATCGACTTTAGGGGGGCATATTTCAGGTTCGACAGCTTATCGGTGAGTTGATTGGCGGCGGATGGATTAGGCGGTAGCGGCTTCGGCTCCATAGCGGCAAAGATATATTTCCAGAAAATATTCAACGGGATTTGCATATCAAGTATCCCGGCATTGATCGCCATAACCGCGTCTTGCTCCGGCATTACAATACAATACTGGCCGAAAGCTCCGTCCGCCCGGTAAGCGTTGTGCTGGCAGCGCCAGAACTGGAACCCGTAGCCCGCCAGCCAATCCGGGGTAGGAATATGGCCGCTGGTGTTAACCTGCTTAGAGGAAGCCATCTCAACCCATTCTTCGCTCAACAAACGCTGCCCGTTCCAGACTCCTTTTTGCAGGTATAGTTGCCCGAACAGGGCCAGTTCGGTGGTGGTGAGGCTCAAGCCTGTCCCGCCCACGATAATACCGTGCTGGTTGATTTCCCAGGAAGGTGGGGCAATACCCAGTGGGTTAAAGAGGCGCGACTGCAAATAATCAGCCAGGCTTTCACCGCTGACCTTTTCAACAATGGCGGCCAGGGTATTGGCGGCGGCGGTGTTGTACTGAAAATGGGTGCCAGGGGGGTATTCCAGCGGCTTTTCAAAAAATATTTGCACCCACGGTTTAACAGTTTCCACGTCCATCAAATCTTCAATGATATGGCCGCTGGACATAGTTAGTAGGTGACGGACGCGCAGGTTAGCCAGGTTTTCGCTGATTACGGGCGGAAGGTCGTCGGGGAAGAAAGAGATAACCAGGTCGTCCAGGCTGATTTTGCCCTCGTCAATCGCCAGTCCCACGGCGGTCGAGGTAAAACTTTTGGTGGATGAAAAGAGAATATGGGGTATATCTTTGCTGAAAGGCTCCCACCAGCCTTCCGCCACAATCTTACCATGCCGCAAAAGTGTAAAGCTGTGCAGTTCCTGGGCGGTCAAAATCAGGCTATTATGCTCATAAATCGGCTCTTCCACCGCCTGAATAAAAGCGAGAATAGCCTCGGAAGGTATTCCAGCAGCCTCCGGGGTGCTTTTTGGCAATTGATTAGGGTCTTGCATTAAAAACTCCCTGCGGTCGGCAAATTCTGTGCTTCCTGTAACTTTCTGAAGTCAATATACACAGCATTTATCAGTTCTGCGATTTACAGATACATAATACTAAACCTGTCATTTTTTACAATTAGTTTACGGCGTAGCTATATAAATCCCTCCATATAATTTAAATGGAAAACCGGGAGCAAGCCTCGTATGGAGTGCGCTCCCGGTTGGTGTTTAAGCCTCTACTTTAGAGGTTTAGGCCAGGCTTTCCAGTTGATGCTGGTACGGCCCGGCGAAGGCCAGGTTAACCTGTGCAGTCAGGTACAATTTACCGCCCGCAAACCGGAAGATAAAGTTTAGCTGGAAGGGCATGTCGCGCACCGTCATGCAAGGTGGCGTTTCTTGCAGCACCGGGGTCAGGAAGAACAAATAGAGTTGGAAAGTCTGGTCGCCCACCCAGGCCCCGCTGGCGGCTACCTTGCGCGGCAGTCCGGCGTTCAGGTGGGTAATTCCGTTCTGCCATGTACCATTGCCGATAGCAAACTGGTCGGTAGCCGCCTCCGTTTCGATTACCACGGCGGCATCCGGCTGCGAGAAATCAAACTGTACCGACCTTATATTCAAGAAATTCTCGCCAAAGGCGTATTGCTTACCTGAGACCTCGGCGGCGACCGCCGAACCGGCCTGTCCCTGGTAGGGTGCTATCACCAGGTTTGCCAGCTTCTGCTGCAAATCTTGATGTGCGGCCGAGTTCTCGGTCAGCGGTGCGTCCTGCATAGCCGGTAGCAGGTGTTTCCAGACCAAATCTAAAGTCCGTTGCAAAGCCCCTCCCCCCATATCCAGCCCGGAAGTCAGGGCCATAACCGCGTCTTGCTCCGGCATCACAATACAATACTGGCCGAAAGCTCCGTCCGCCCGGTAAGCATTGTGCTGGCAGCGCCAGAACTGGAACCCGTAGCCCGCCAGCCAATCCGGGGTAGGAATATGGCCGCTGGTGTTAACCTGCTTAGAAGAAGCCATCTCAACCCATTCTTCGCTTAACAAACGCTGCCCGTTCCAGACTCCTTTTTGCAGGTATAGCTGCCCGAATTTGGCAATATCGGCGGTGGTGATACCTAGACCGAACCCGCCGGTACTGATGCCTTCGGGCGTAACTTCCCAGGACGGATTCTCGATGCCGAGCGGTTCGAACAGGCGCGGCTTGAGATATTCAAGGATGGTCTGACCGGTCAACCGCTGCACGATTTCCGAACACAGATAGGTCGCGCCGGTATTGTAAAGAAAATAAGTGCCCGGTGCGTATTCGATGGGTGCCGCCAGGATAGTCCTGGCCCAACTGGTTACGCCCGGTTCGAGGACCAACGGCAGGGTATCAACCGCGTGGCCGGTAGACATCGAAAGCAGGTGCCGCACCTGCATGGCCGCCAGGTTTTCGCTAACGACCGGCGGCAAAGCATCGGCAAAGAATGAAGTCACTGCGTCTGTCACTTTTAATAAACCTTCATCGACCGCGAAACCGACTGCCGTGGAACAGAAACTTTTGCTCAACGAAAACATTATGTGTGGGTCGTTCGGTTCAAACGGCTTCCACCAACCCTCGGCAATCACCTGACCGTGCCGTACCAGCGTCAGGCTGTGCAGGTATTGCAAAACCTCGTTAGCCTCATCAATAAAGTTTGAGATAGCTTGTGAATTTATTCCTTGTTGTTCCGGGGTAGTTCTAAGCAGAATTTCCATACAATTTATTCTCCTATTCGGGGTTACCGGGCAGAGCTGAACAAACCCTGACCAGTTTTGGCTCTGGTAGCTGGCCGGTTTTGCTACAGACATTCGCCGGGTGGAATTACTATAGGCTATCCCAACGGATAGCGGGAAATTTTATAAACTTTAAAGCGTCCAAACCTACCGGGGCAGGCTAAACGGCTCGCGCACTCCAGGCAAATTATTACCTAGTTATTACGAAGAGTTAAGTAACCTTTCGTGTTGCCGGGGTTCAGGCGGTACCTTTTGCCAGCACCAACAATTTCTCATGCCGTTCTTTCCGGCGTTGCGCCTGGGCTAGCGGGTCTGGCACCGGTACCGCCGCCACCAGTAACTGCGTGTAAAGGTCTTGCGGGTTATCGCAGACCTGCTTGGCCGGACCGTATTCGACTATCTGGCCTTTGTTCAGCACAATCACATTGTCGGCAAAGTTGCGGACAATCGCCAGGTGGTGCGTGATAAATAGCATCGCCAGGTTGAAATCGCGCTTGAGTTCGGCCAGCAGTTCTAGGACCGCTGCCTGGGTCGAAACGTCCAACGCGCTGGTGGCTTCGTCGCAGATTATCAGCTTGGGCTTGACCGACACGGCCCTGGCGATAGCAATCCGCTGGCGCTGTCCACCGGAGAAATGGCTCGGATAGCGGTCGCCGGAATTGGCCGGCATACCGACCCGTTGCAGCAACTCGGTCACAATCCGCCCGGCTTCCTGGGACGAAAGTTTACGCTGCACCTGGAGCGGCTCGGTCAGAATATCCTTAATCTTCAGGCCCGGATTGAGGCTGCCGTAAGGGTTTTGGAATATCGCCTGTAAATCAGCCGCGAACTTCCGGCGGTTTTTCAGGTTCAGGTAGGTTATATCCGCCCCTTCAAAATTAATCTGGCCGCCGGTAGCTTTGGTCAGGCCCAGGATGGTGTTACCGATGGTAGACTTACCCGAACCGGACTCCCCCACCAACGCCAAAGTTTCGCCGGGTGCTATATTGAAACTGACCCCATCAATAACCCGTTTGGCTGGTTTGCCGAAACCGCCGGGGTATTCGACTATCAGGTCTTTGACCTCAAGAATCGGGGCGACCGTCTTTGTTTCTTTCATAAAGTACCCTTTACCAGACTTGGAGTAGCCGCCAGAAGTGACCTGGTGTAATCGTGCTGCGGCATCGTGAACAGTTTAACCACCTCGCCCCGCTCGACGATCTGGCCGTAACGCATTACCAGCACGCTGTCGCACAAATCGGCTACCACGCCGAAATCGTGCGTTATCAGCAGGATTGCCATGTTCCGTTCGCGCCGGATGTCCCGCAGCAAATCGAGAATATCGGCCTGTACCGTCACGTCCAGGGCGGTAGTCGGCTCGTCAGCAATCAGCAGTTCAGGGTCACCTGCCAGGGCCTGGGCAATCACCACACGCTGGGCCATACCGCCTGAAAGCTGGTGGGGAAACTGTTTCAGCACTTTCTCCGGCTCTTTGATTTTGACTGACTTAAGCAATTCAACCGCCCGCTGCCGAACCTGGGCCTTGGATAACTGGCGGTTGTGCAGCTTAATAACCTCGCCGAGCTGGCTTCCGACCGTAAAGACCGGGTCGAGGCTGACCATCGGCTCCTGCCAGATCATCGCGATACCTTTACCTCGAATCTTCTTTATCTCAGCCGGGTTTTGCAGGTTGACATTTTTGAACCAGCTGGCTTTGGCCGTAACCAGGGCGTTGGCAGGCAGCAGATCGAGCAACGCCAGCCCCGTGACGGTTTTGCCGCTGCCCGACTCACCCACCAGCCCGACGATCTCGCCTGGCCGGATGGCAAAAGAAATGTCCTTGACGATTTCCTTGATCTCTTTGGCTTCCTGGAAAGATATGTTGAGACCATCCACGCTCAGAATATCCTCACCGGAACTGCTGGCGGCTGATCCATCGCCCGCCGGGGCTATCTTGTGGCGCACCGCGATACCGGCCGAACGCTGGTGCGTTTCAAACGAAGCCTCGCGGGCCGCGTCACCTAGCAAACCAAAAGCAATCATAGTCAGGGCAATGATACCGCCCGAAGGTACCAGCAGCCAGGGAAACTGCAAAATGACCTGGGACGCCTCTCCCACCATGCCGCCCCAGCTTGGATCCGGGGGCTGCACCCCCAGGCTGAGAAAGGCTAACCCGGCCTGGGTAGCCAGGGCATTCCCCGCGAAAAGCGAAAGTTGCACAATAATCGGCCCGGTCAGGTTTGGCAAAATGTGACGGAAGATAATCCGGCCTGAACCCAGGCCCGATACTTTGGCCGCGCCAACGTATAATTCTTCCCGGGCGGCGACGGTGTTTGCCCGGACAATCCGCGCCAGGCCGCCGCAAGCCAGGATACCCAGCGTTATCATGGGTGCGGTCATACCGGTGCCGAAAATTGCCAGTACCGCCAGGATAATCACCAGGTGCGGGATGGATAACACGATTTCGATAGTGGTCGAAATGATGCGGTCGACCAAGCCACCGGTATACCCGGCCAGCAGGCCGATGCTGATACCGACTACCGCAAAGACCACCAGGGCCAGCCCAACACCGTACAGCGAAACCAGCCCGCCATAGAGCAGCCGCGAAACAACATCCCGGCCCAGCGCGTCGGTGCCCAGCCAGTGGTCGCCCGTTGGCAGCGACTGGATAGTGTAAAGGTCTTGCACCAGCGGGTCGTATTTGGAAACAATGGGCGCACCCAGGCACAAAACAATAATCAGCACCAGGTAACCGATTGCCACCAGCGCCACCGGTTTACGCAGCAACCGCCCCATAAAGTGCTGAGTACGGGGTCTTTCTTCCCTGACGATTTCGGTAGTAGTTTCGATGGTACTCATGATGTTCGCACCTTTGGATTGAGCCAGGTATAGGATAAATCTACCAGCAGGTTAACTACTACAACGGTCAGGGTAAAGGCCAGCGCCACTCCCTGGATAACCGGAATATCGTGCAGCCGGGTAGCATCAATCAATAGCGAGCCGAGACCCGGTAAGGCAAAGACCTGCTCGATAAAGATGGTGCCGAGCATCGACCCGATGAAAACCAGCCCGATAACCGTAATAATCGTTAGCCCGGCGTTTTTGAGGGCATGTTTCCAGACCAGTGAGCCTGTGCCGACCCCGCTGGCCCGCAGGGTGCGGATATATTCTTTCTCAAGCTCGCGGCTCATCGACTCGCGAGTTATGCGCGCGATAGCCGCAATCCCGCCGACCGACATGGCTGCTACCGGCAGCACCAGGCTCTTAGCCCAGCCGCCTAAATCTTTTTCAAAGTCGATATAGCCAATTGCCGGGAAAATCGGGATGGCCACCGAAAAAGCGGTGGTAAGGAGCAGGGCCAGCCAGAAACCCGGCGTGGCCCAGGCTATCAAGGCAAAAACGTCAAGGATTTTGGCGATGATACCGCCCCGCAACACGCTCAACATTCCCAATCCGACGCCGAGCAAGGTCGCCACCAGGGTGGTGCCTACCACCAGCGAAGCCGATACCTGAGACCGCACCGCCAGGCTATGGGCCACCGGTTCCTGGGTAAATATGGAGTTGCCCAGGTCGAACCGCAACAACCCGGCCAGGTAAAGCCAGTACTGCACGATGAGCGGCTCATCCAGGTGGAGTGCTTTTCGCATCGCCTGGTACTGGTCGGGTGAACCGGTCAGGCCGAGCATGGCCCTGGCGGCGTCACCAGGCAGAAACGATTGCAGTAAGTAGGTCAGAAATGTGACCACCAGAATCAGGACAATTGAGATCGCAAGCCTGCGAACAATAATACTTAGCAAAGTTAGCTCCCTTTGTGCATTTCAGCAGCAGCCCTACAAACCAAAGGGGGAGGAATACTTCACCAGGAAATATTCCTCCGTTATTAGGCCTAGCTTGCAGGCGTCCAGTCGGTCGGGTAGGTCAGGTCAAAGCCCGGAATGGGCGCGACCCCGGTTACCTTTTTGCTGACATAGGTCAGGCCGCTAATTTTGACCACCGGGATGGTCAACGCCTGGTCGACAATGATCTTGGTGACCGCCTGGGCTGCCGCCACACGCTGGTCCTGTGGCGCCGCCACGTACTTGTCAAAGGCATCCTGCAGCCCGGTCACTTCGTAATGGAAAGGATTGACCGGCGAGTTTTTCAACCAGACCTGGTTGGTGTTGGCGAACTGGCTCTGCCCGCCCCAGGCCAGGCTGAACGAAGCATACTTCAGGCTCTGGAAGTTGGTAACCAGGGCTGCCACGTCGGTAGACTCAACCAGCTTCATCTGCACCTTGATCTGGCTCAACTGGCCCGCCACCGCTTGCAGCATCTTGGTAGTCTGCGTGTCGGGTGTCAGGTGGACCACGTCGAAGGAAAAGCCATCGGCAAACCCGGCTTCGGCCAGTAGTTGCTTGGCCTTGTTGACATCGTAGGCGTAGGTATTTTCCAGGCTAGGGTCGAAGGCATCCTGTCCTGGCGTGTTCGGCTGCATGATCGAGCTTGCCAGGTCGCCGTAAAGGGCTTTGGCAATCTGGTTCCGGTCAATTGCGTAGTTCAGAGCCTGCCGTACCTTCACATCTTTGAGAGCCGGAGTCACTTTGCCGTCTATATCCAGGAGAAATATACCGACCCAGGCATTAGAGGTCTGGACGATGTTGAGGCCGGCCGACTTGGCGGTGTTGAGGGTCGTAGGGTCGCCGGTAACTACGTCAACCTGGCCCTGCTGGATAGCCTGCACCGCCGAGGTGATGTTCGGGATAATCTTGACCACAATTTGCTTCCAGTGAATCTGCGACTGGTCAAAGTAGTTCGGGTTCGGCACAAAGGTATAGTGGTCGTTCGCGAGGGTGTTAGCCGTGTCGATGATGTACTGGCCGGCCCCGGCCGACTGTGATTTGAGCTTGGTCGGATCGGCCAACCCCGCCGGGCTGATAATCATACCGGCCAGGAAGCGAGTGGAGAGAAAGTCAGGGAGGGAGTTGTTCGGCACCGAGTTGTTCAGTTCGACCGTTTTGTCATCAATTACGGTAGTAGTGATGGTTTTCATGGTCCCGGCGCTCGGCCCGGTGCCGTGCTGTGAGAAGTAGTTAAGCGAGTCGGCTACCGCTTTGGCCGTGACCGGAGTGCCGTCTGCAAACTTCACGCCCTGGCGAATGGTAACCTGGAATTTCTTGTTGCCTTCCCCGACATACTTCCAGTCGGTCGCCAATTCGCCAACCAATTTGCCATCTTTGTCAGGCTTTAAAAGCGAAGCATAGGTCGGCTGGAGGAAATTGAGGTCAATCTGTCCGGCAATTGCGGGGTCAAGGCTCTGTGGGCCGGAGTTGTTGGCGATTGTCAACGTAGCAGTCGGGGCGGCGGTGGTACCGGATGTCGCGGCGGTTGCCGAAGTAACTGCGCCAGCCGCTGTGGTAGCCGCACTTGATGCGGTAGTAGCCGTGCCAGCGGCGGTAGTGGCACTGGCGGCTGTCGTGGAAGTTGCCGCGGTAGGCGCTGAGGTGGTGGCCGCCGGGACCGCGGTCGCGGTATCGCCGCACGCACCGAGTAGCATGGCCAGCATGGTTGTGATAAGGCCAAGTACAAGTATGGATCGCCTTCGAATACTTCTTGGGAACATTGGTTTCACTCCTCCATGAGCATATATTTTTGTCACAATGTAGAAACTACAAAGAAACTACAAAGAAACTACAAAGTTACTATTCCTCGATAACCGGTCAGCCTGATTCGATGGTCAATTGCTATCCTCTCTCCCCGACCAACCGAAAAGCGCTAATCTCTTAGGAAAAACTCCTCTCCTAGGGTTGAAAGACAAATTCCAATTTTTATTTTGCTACCGGACAGAAATTAATTAAAAGAAGAGAAGGTCATCATTAGGTGGTAAACTACACCTGTTTTTCTTACCGACCAAAGTAGAGAACAGGAGTACAACCCCATGAATGACAACCTTCGCCGCCATCGTGCCATAAAAGATCATTTGCTGCAACTGTGTCCTGAGGCCAATGGTCATCAAAAGCAGCATTTACTCGTATTAGCGGCCTTGATTAACGGTATTGTCGGCAGCCGTCATACCAATCTGCCAAACATAGCCGCAAAAGTACCCACCAGCACTAAACGCGAAAGTCAGGTTAAAACCTTCTACCGCTGGCTTAAAAACGACCATCGCGCGCAAGATTACCGCCTGGTCTTCGCACCATTCGCACAGGCTTTACTGAGCAGTTTGGCCGCCAGCCCACTGGTTTTAGTCATTGACGGCTCCACGGTAGGGCAAGGTGGCATGGCCCTACTCATCAATGTCGTTTATAAAGGGCGAGCCTTACCGATTGGCTGGCTGGTCATTCGTGCCAAGAAAGGTCATCTGGCTGAAAAGTACCATATTGCACTTCTCAAACAGGTAAAGCCGCTCATTCCAGCGGACAGTCAGGTTGTCTTTGTCGGTGATGGCGAGTTCGACGGTTGCCGCTTGTTGCGCCGGTTAGACTACTATGGCTGGCAGTATGTGTGCCGAACCGCCAAGAATAGTGTGTTGTGGTTAGGTGACGACCGTACTAACTTTGCCGGGCTGGCTGTACAACCAAACAGCCTGGTTAGTATTGCCGAAGCCGCTTTTAGCAAATACGAATATGGTCCGGTTTTGGCGGTTGCAGTGTGGCAAGCGCCTTACAAAGAACCGCTTTACTTGATAAGCAATCTTTGTCTACCGCAAGAAGCGCTCTGGTATTACCGAAAGCGGTTCAGAATAGAAACTTTCTTTAGTGATAGCAAAAGCCGCGGCTTTCGGATAGATAAGAGCCATCTAAAAGAACCTAAACGCTTGGTCCGCATGCTTTTGGCGGCTTGTCTGGCCTATCTTTGGATCGTTTATCTCGGTACGGTGGCAATGGTGGACGGCTGGCACAATGTCATCCATCGCACCGAACGAGTTGATTTAAGCTTGTTCAACTTAGGTTTGAACCTGCTCGAACACTTTTTGAACCGGGATATGGTTATACCGGCGGCTTTTATCCCGCTTGACCCACGGAGTTTTTAAATGTGTCCGGTAGCAAAATTTTTATAAGAAAATTTTGAGCGGAAACCCAGCAAACCTAACTTGCGGACAGCTTCAATAACCCCGGCTGCTTCCGAGGATACCAAATAAACCAACGGCTTACCCTCGTTTGGCGAAAAAGTGTATAATTGAGTTACGCGAATTTAAAACGAAACCAAAATGAAGATTTTACAGATTTGAGCAGCCCTAAATTTGTTTAGGTTCTGAAATTTGTAATTTTTCATCTTTGAAAACTACTTTATTTTTGGCACAACCAAATAAAGGCCAAAGCTTCTCCAAAGTTGAAGGAGCCGCCACGTTTCAAGGTTGTATATTTTTTAGCATTGGGTCTGTAAAGTTTCTCCCTAGAGGTTTTTATTAGAAAAAACTTCTAGAAAACAATTTTATTATAGCCATAGAAATATTACCTTGTCAATAGTTCTAGAATAATTTCCTAGAAGAAATCTCTAGACAAGTTTTCAAGGAGTAGTATAATACCAATAGCTAAGAAGTTTTAATTTCCCTGGCAGGAGGACAAATGGGCTTTCGGAGTGATTTATTACAAGCCACGCGCCGCAGCATATGTGAAGCCGCCATGCGTTTGTTCGTCGAACGTGGGGTCGCTGCCACCAAAATGGAAGATATTTTAAATAATTCGGGCATGAGCACCGGCAGTTTTTATTACCTGTTCAAAAATAAGGTTGACCTGGCCGCCACGCTCTACCTGGAAACCCAGCAACAGCTTTTCCAGACTATGCTCAACGAACTGTCCAAACCAGAAAATGTTTCGGCCAGGGAAGGTATTCGCGCGCTGGTGCAAACCAATTTGCAGTGGGCTGCCGACAACCCGCTCGAAATGTTTTACCTTGCTTTTTGCCGTGAACTGGAAGTTAAAAACGATGGCAGGGAAAAAGCCGCCGAAACCGAGTTTTACAGTATCCTGAACAATTGGCTGCAAACACTGGTAATTGAGGGCGAAATCAGTTCGTTATCCCTGCCGCAGTACCGGGCTATCCTATTGGGGCCAACCGAGTACCTAATTCGGGCCGCCCTGGATAGCTACCCGGTTTTGAATAACGAAAGCGACCCTGCGTTTAAAAATCACCTGCTGGATTCGACCGAATTGTTAGCCGAAGCGGCGTGGCAGGGCTTGAGAAGCCACAGCAATGTTCCGGCTAAAACTTAAATTATAGAATTTCCCGGCTCAAGTTCTATAACGGTTCGAAGTAAAAAAGTGAGCTTGAATGATAGAAGCACCCAGCACAGGTGACTAACCGGCTGGCAATTCTAAAGTCGGGCCGGTTGTTGGCTGACACCACCCCGGAAGCCTTACCTAAAGCGGCCGAAGGGCAAGTCTGGTCGGTCACCACCGACCCGGCTACCACCCTGCAACTGCAAAATCAGTTCCGGGTAAGTTCGCTGGTTTCGCAGGGTTATTGTACCCACCTGAAAATTGTTAGCCCGGCCCGCCCACTGGAAGACGCCGTAATAACCGAACCCAGTCTGGAGGACGCTTACCTGGTGGCGGTCCAAACAGGAAGCGCCCTAACTCAGCCGGTGTAAACTTCCAGTTGGAAAGTAAGCATTTATAGGGGTCCGTTGGGTAAATTCTGGCAGTGACCGGTAACGCGAGCGTAAAAAGATGGTGGAGCGTTTTATCGAAACGCTCCACCATCTTTGCTAACTGTTACAGAGCGTCAAATAGGATTATGGTTTGGTGGGCGCTACCTCTAGCGCCCTGGCCCCAAGCGACTTTAGCTTGAGGTTGCTGGATAGTTCAGACTGGGTGCTGCCTCCGCTGCCTACCACCACCAGACCACTGCCGTAGACCTCGCTTCGAGCACCATAGGCCGCTACCACATATGTCCCGGCAGCCAATCCCTGGCTCTCTACCGTGATGGCAAAGTGGCCCTGGCTGTCGGCATTCCCTTCCACCAGGGTCGTACTGGTGCCGTCAGGTGCCGTCAACCAGCCCGTTACCTTCTCATTCGGTATCCAGAAGTTGGAATGATAGGTCACTTTCGTACCAGCAGGAGCATCAACCGTCATAAGCTGGATCAGACCCCCTGATACATCCTGGTTGTTTTCCAGACCTGTACCCCCAAAGCTAAAGCTGACCGCGTTACTTAGCGCCTGCCCCTTTTCGCTGCCGGGGTTGGTCCAGTTGAGCGTGTAACGGCTGCTCACAATGCTGCCGGGGGCAGGCACCGTTGCCGCGTTGGGCCGGAAGACCAGTGTCCCGCTCACCACCTCGTTGTAAGCGAGGTCCGGCAGCCTGATGATCATTTCGCTGGCATCCACGCTTGTTACCCAGACATTCGGGTTTGCGAACTGGGTGTAGCCGGGCACCAGCTGGGCAGCCACCGGTAGGGTCAGGCTAACCGCCCCGGCTTTGCCCTGTCCCACGTTCTTGACCGTGAAGGTGTAAGTAATCTCGTTCGCCGTGTCACTCGCCGCCACCCGGTCGGGCGTCTGGCGCAATTGGCCGACCAGGTCGGCGGGCGGCTGAGGGGCTTGCTGTTTCGGCTGGTCGTCGTTGAGAATGGTCCCAACTCCGCTCGCCTCCACCACCGCCGCGTTAGCTGGTGAGGTCGAAGAAGAAATAGACTGCATTTGTTCACTTACCTGCAGGCTGAAAGTCTCGTCTCTCTCAATGGTGGTGTCGCCGTTGACGGCCACCGTTATGGTGGTCGAGGTCTGCCCGGCCGGGATGGTAGCGGTTCCGCCGGTTACAGGCTGGTAATCGTTATCGGCGACGGTGGCGGTGCCGTCTTGGGTGGCATAGAGTAGGGTGGTATCCACCCCGGCGGCCTGGTCGAGCGTGACCGTAAAGACAAAAGGTGTCGAGCCGGAGTTGCCTTCTTTCTGGCTGACATTGCTTACCGAGAGCGGCGGACGGCCATCATCGTTGAGGATGGTGCCGGTACCCTGGGCCGCCGCGATATTTGCGCCGGTCGGGTCTGAAAGAATGACTGTGAAAGTCTCGTCCGGCTCGTAATTCAGGTCGCCGTTAACATTTACCGTGACCGTCTGGGTAATGACCCCAGGCAGGAAAGTGAGCGTACCCGGGGCAGGGAGATAATCCACAGGCGCGGTAGCAGTGCCGTTGGAAGTGGCGTAATTAACGGTAATGGTCTGGGATGAAGTGTAGGACAGGCTCACCGTGAAGTTGAAGGCCGTGGTACCGCTGTTGCCTTCGGACTGAGAAACGTTATTGAGGCTGAGTTCGGGCGGCGTCAGAATAGCCAGCGTATGGTAATTGTTGATGGAGACGGCGCTGGCATGCGCTGAAGGGGGTAAGAGGGCCGCTACCGGGGAAGTTCTGTCCGTATTAGTACCATCGCCCAATTGCCCGCTTTCGTTATCGCCCAAACCATAGACCTGACCGTCCGCGCCAATTACCAGGCTGGAATAGCCACCGGCTTCGACTTCGCTGGCCCCGACCCCACCGGGCAGCGCTATTGTCAGCGGTGTATAGCTATCGTTAGTCGTACCGTCACCCAACTGACCCTTATAGTTAGAGCCCCAGGTGTATAGCTCACCGGCAGTACCGCGAGCAAGGCTATGTTCATAGCCACCGCCGACATTGGTAGCGCTTGCTCCTCCCGGTAGTTCTACCGGTATGGGAATAAAGGCAGCATTTGTGGTACCGTTGCCGAGGTTTCCGGTGTCGTTGTTACCCCAACCGTACACTTTGCCATCGCTGCCAACCACGAGATTATGGTAATCACCTGCCGCAATAGCGGTCGCGATAACGCCATTCGGCATAGCTACTACCACCGGCAGGGTAAAAGTAGTATTAATAACACCGTTACCAATTTGCCCGACATTGTTATAACCCCAGGTATAGAGCTGGCCGTCGCTGCCAAGCGCCATGGCATGAATGTCTCCCGCCGCAATGCCGGTAGCGCTTACCCCGGGCGGTAGTTTAACCAACCCGGGCGTAGTATTGTTGGTAGTAGTGCCGTTACCTAATTGTCCGTAATCGTTTCTGCCCCAGGCGTAAAGCTGGCCGTCAGCTCCAATTGCCAGGCTAAACCCGTCACCGGCGGCAATCGCTACCGGGCTGACGCCTCCCGGTAAAGTTACCGCCACAGGCGCGCTTTTATTGGTAGTAGTGCCGTCGCCTAACTCTCCATTCCCATTAGCGCCCCAGGCATAAAGCTGGCCGTCGGTGCCTATCGCCAGGCTATGAAAACGACCGGCTGCTACAGCGGTGGCTTTTACCCCACCGGGTAGCAGGACAGCTTGTGGAATAGAGCTACCGGTGGTCGTCCCGTTACCTAACTGGCCTGAGCCGTTACCGCCCCAACTGTAGGCCAACCCGGCAGGCGCATCATCGTCCACAATAACGCCTACCCCCTGGCCGATAGCTAAAGTTGCTCCCCCGGTAGGATTGGACAAATTGACCAAGAAGCTTTCGGTAGGCTCCTTCAGGCTATCGGCGGCCGCCACGATCCGGATTGTCTGGGTGGTGGTGCCGGGCGCAAAGGTGAGCGTGCCGCTTGTAGGTGTGTAATCACCACCAGCGGTGGCGGTGCCGTCGGCAGTGGTGTAATTAACCATTACGGTCTGGGAAACGGCCGGAGAAAGGGTGACGGTGAAATCGAAGTTAGTGACGCCGCCAGTGCCTTCGCGGTGACTGACGCTTTCAATAGTAATGCCGAGGGCGGGTGGGTTAAAGATTGCCAGCGTGTGATAGCCACCTCCTTCAAAGGTGGTAGGTGTTAGACTGGCCGGCACACGAACTTCCACCGGTACATTGCTACTTTCAAGAGCATCGCTGTCCGCGCCATTACCCAGTTGCCCACTACTATTATCACCCCAGGCGTAGAGCTTGCCGTTACTACAAAGGGCAAAACTGTTCCACGTACCGGCCCCAATAAGAATAGGAGTTGCCCCACCCGGCAAGTTGATTGCCTGGGGTAAATTGGCACTGGTGTAAGTGCCATTGCCTAATTCCCCGAAATCGTTACTCCCCCAGGTGTAAACTTTACCGTCGCTGCCAATCACCAGGCTCTGGTCCTGGCCCAGCGCGATTGCCGTAGCCGTTACACCAGCAGGCAACTGAACCTCTACCGGCTCATTCCTGTCGTTAGTAGTGCCATCACCCAACTTCCCATAATCATTTGAACCCCAGGCATACAACTTGCCGTCACTACCAATCGCCATATTATGAAAATAACCGGCAGCGATGGTGGTAGCGCTTACCCCTACCGGTAAGTGGACCTCCACCGGCTCATTACTAGAAGTATTGGTGCCATCACCCACCTGTCCATAATAGTTCGCACCCCAGGAATAGAGCTTACCGTCACTGGCAAGAGCCAGGCTTGTAAAACCCTCAGTCGCAATAGCGGCCACCTGCACCCCGGCAGGCAAGGCTACTTCCACCGGTGTGGGACTATTGTTATTGGTACCATCCCCTAACTGCCCATCATCGTTTTGGCCCCAGGCATAAAGTTTCCCGTCATTACCAAGCGCGAGACTGTGGTACTGACCAGCCGCAATAAGCAGGGGTGTGGCACCTCCGGGTAAACTTATTACCACCGGTGTGGTTCTGGTAGTGGTGCTGCCATCGCCTAATTGTCCAAAAGAGTTATCACCCCAGGCGTACAGTTTATTATCGCTGCCAATCATCAAATTACCTTTATAACTGGCGGAAATAGCCGTGGCCCGGACCCCGGCCGGAAGTTGCGTCATTACCGGAATAGTAATGTTATTATTTGTGCCGGTCCCCAATTGTCCAGAATCATTGTACCCCCAGGCATACACGAAGCCGGTAGAACTGGGAGCGGCCTGGGCCTGGCCGGGCAGGTTACTAAAACTGCCGCTCAACCACAGGCCGAGTAAGCTTAATAAAATAGCGCAAAATAATGGGGAACGATAGTGCCGATAATATTGAGGCAACATAAAAACTCTTTCTTTAAGAAATTAAAAGGCTGGTGTTGTTAGTTTATCTTTGGAGACGCAAGAGCAGGATGTTAAATTTTGCCGGTATAACAAAAGGCACAAACAGCACTATTAATAGTATGGTCTGGCATATATAATACTATTAATAATAAATTTTAATGGATTATATACCATCATTGTTGTGATTACAATAAGCAAAAGTCATTTTTAGGGTAGTGTCAAATCCGAAACCATATTTAGCAATACTTGGGTCAGCGTATTTCTGGGTTCTGGCAGGAATCAGCTCAGTAACAGTAAAATTGTACAAATATTAGGCCAGACAGTTTAACGCCTTGTCTGCAGCTGGCTTCCAGCTTCTTTGATAAAATAATATCTCAACCTACCAATAATTCAATATCAAAAACCGGAACTTAAAATGAATTGTCCCTTTTGTAAAAATGAGAAGACTCACCAGCGCAAGAAGTTAACCAGCCTTGGTTATAAAACTTATTACTGCGGCAAATGCGACCTCACCTATAATGAAAGGTCAAATACGCCATTCAATTATCTCTCAATTCCAACTGACATTTTATTTTTAGTGCTGCTTTATCGTTTGAGATATAAACTGTCGCTTCGAGATGTTGCGGAGATATTTATTGAGCGAGGTTTTGAGTTCACCCATGAAGCAGTCCGGGACTGGGAAGATCGTTTCTCTCATCTCTTCACTGACAAGCTAAAAGCCAAACGAAAGTTCAAAGCTGACCTCTCCAAAAGCTGGCGTGTCGATGAAACATATCTGAAAGTAGGCATAAGCCAGGTCTATCTCTACCGGGCAATCGACAAGAGAGGCAACCTTATAGATGTGCGGCTATCGAAAACGAAAGACCTGGAAGCAGCCGAAGCCTTCTTCAAACAAGCCAAAGAAACGGTGGGCCATAGGCCTGAAAAAGTGACGACGGATGGGCATGACAGCTATCCAAAAGCCATCCGAAAAACATTGGGACTGAATGTAGAACACCGCACCAACAAATATCTGAATAATCTGATTGAACAGTCGCATAGAAAAATAAAGCAACGTTATTACCCGATGAAAAGTTTTAAGAGCTTTGAAGCGGCGAGCAGGTTTACGAGGGCGTTCGAGGAAGTCAACGACTTCTTCCGTTATCAAACCTACAAGAACGAAAAAGTGCCTCTCCAGCGGCAGCGGACCCTCTTTAAGCTGCGATTTGCAGATATTAAACCAGCATTTTTAGCAGCATAATTCAACTGGGATTATTTTAGTTGCTCTCGCTAAAATCGCCTGACTGGGCCTGTTCCTGACAAAACCTAGGGGAAAGGCTTGAGGCTGCGGCCTCAAGCCCGCCGGTCTCACACTCAGGCAAGCAGAGTGCTCGACTGGCGCTAAAGTTTATTTGAGCCTGGCGGGATTAACCCTCAATCGGTAATTCTAATAGACCGCATCGGCAATAAATTTGACCGTTAACAACAATTTCAATATTGAGCTAACCCCATTTATCCAATCTGTTAATGGTAAGGGTGCTTTCACCAAATTGTCGGGAGAACCTTTAATTTATGCGACCTGGTTACATTCGAATTAAAAATTAGTTAGCTACCAGAATATACCATCTGAATATTACTCAGTCAATATTTTCAGCAAATGCGGCAAAATTGTTTCTAGAATTCTAATTGGTTTTTCACTCTAATCTATTATCTCAATAATAAAAAGTAACACCCTAAAAAGATAATATTTTGTTAAATAGGCCCCTGGTTCACGTTTTCAGAAAATATATTATTGTATTATTTGCGCGAACTTGGTATACTTCAGACAGTATTTAGTGTATCAAGCTCTCTTATTTAGAAAGTTATTTTCTGAAAAAATAGAAAATAACCAAAGGTATTAAAGGTATGGCCTCATCCTATTTGCGCAATTCCGAACCTGGACGCCGCTTATCACAAAAAGAAATCGCCGATAAGGTGGGGGTCTCAATCAGCACGGTTTCCAGGGCTTTAAGTGATAAGCCCAGCACCCTGAGCGAAGAATTAAAGCAGAAAGTAAAAAGCGCCGCCGAAGAACTCTTTCGACAAAAAACCATGTTCGGTGATGGGAAAAAGCTTGAGCATATTGGCCTTTTTATCGGGGCCAGTTCTGCTCCTTTTGCTTTCGTGGTAGACCCTTTCTACGGCGATATTCTGCTGGGTATCGAAGGTGAATGCAAAAAGCAGGGCTTTCACCTGAGTTTTACCACTATTGACCGGGGTCAGGACGACCCAGCCTTTATTTTTGAGAAAATTAAGCAGACCAATATTGACGGAGCGATTTTCCTGGCAGTTGACAACCGGAGGCTTCTGGAAGAGGTCGTAGAGAGCGGTCTGCCCTCCGTGCTGGTTAACGCCCGCCATCCTGGGTTACCTATTGATACATTTCTGCCCAACAATCACGATGGTGCGGCCCTGGCGGTCCAGCATTTACTCCAAAAAGGGCATAAACGCATCCTGTATATCGTAGACTTGCACCGGGCGACCATTCGCTCTCGTTACGAAGCCTACCAAACCACCCTCGAACAGGCTGGTCTTTTTGATCCCACCCTGGTCCTCCGTACCACAACCGGCAAAGAAGAAGTGATTATCCAGCAATTCTTCCAGGGGCCGAAGCCAGATTTTACGGCCATTTTCTGCACCAACGATGTGACGGCTCTGCAAACAATCAAGGTTTTGCACGAGTTTAAATTGCGAGTGCCGGAAGATTATTCAATTGTTGGTTTCGACGATTTGTCAGTCGTCAATCTGATCGATCCTCCCTTGACCACCGTCCGAGTGGAGCGCCAGCAACTTGGGGCAAGGGCCGTCCGAGGTTTGATTGATCGGGTGGCCTTGCCGAATACCGCTACTGAAACGGTTGAACTTGCTTGCCAGCTAATCGAGCGTAAGTCAGTTAAAATTATATAATCATATTTGTATCATTCCCCCTTTGAGCAGCCGATTCAACCGGCTTTGTGTGCCAGTGCCAGTGCCAGTATATTAGTTTCAGAAAATTATTTTCTGTTTTTGCTAAATGTATTGACTGGCCGTTTCAAATTTGCTATTTTAATGCAAGATAGAAACACTTCTTTCTAACGCATACAATAATTTTCTAAGATACCCATAGAAATGTGTACGGTCGGCCAGCATGATGCTATTGCCGGTTTATTAACCATAGGGGGTTAAGTTGAAGAATTTTCGTACTCAAAATGGGGGTCGGAATGCCACCGCCCTGGACCGAACTAACTTAATTTCCAGCCAGACATTTTCTGAACAAGCCAATTCACCTTCCTTATCATTTCCGGCCCGGCTCAACCGCTGGCGGCGACGCAACGCTACCTTACTCTTGATGGCATTACCGGCTGTGCTGCTGCTCTTTGTATTTGCCTATTTGCCCATGATCGGGATTGTAGTGGCCTTTAAGGACTACCGGGCCGCTAAGGGGATTTTCGATAGTGACTGGATTGGTTTCAAAAACTTTGAGTTTCTTTTCGGCTCCGGCGATGCCTTGAAAATTATCTTCAATACGCTTTTTCTAAACGCCCTATTTATCGTAACCATGACCATTGCGGCCCTGGGTATCGCCATTTTAATGAATGAAATTCGTGAACACTCCAAGTGGCTAACCAACTTCTATCAATCGGCTTTGCTGCTGCCGCATTTCATCTCGTACGTAATCGTAAGCTATTTCGTCTTTGCCTTCCTGAATTCGGATAACGGTATGGTTAACCACGTGATTACGGCGGCCGGCGGTGAGCCGGTGAGCTGGTATACCTCGCCGCAGTACTGGCCTACGATTTTGACCAGTGTCAATTTGTGGAAGCACGCCGGGTTCAACAGCATCATTTATCTTTCGGGTATCCTGGCGATCAACCCTGACTATTATGAAGCGGCCCGCATTGACGGAGCCAACAAATGGCAACAGATTAAAGGTATCACCTTGCCACTGCTCACTCCGCTGGTAATTATTACGACCCTGCTAGCGATTGGCCGCATTTTCTACGCCGATTTCGGCCTGTTTTTCCAGGTGCCACGCGACAACAGCTTGCTTTATTCGACCACCGATGTGATCGACACCTACGTCTTCCGGGCCTTGCGGGTGACGGGTGATGTCGGACAAGCCGCGGCAGCCGGTTTCTTTCAAGCAGTCGTTGGTTTTCTGCTGGTGCTGGCGGCCAACTGGGCCGTCCGCCGGGTGGATAAAGAAAAGTCGCTGTTTTAGGCCAGGAGAAATCAAGATGTTGAAAAATGTAAGTTTAACGCTGCCCCAAAACTACCAGCACCGGGCCACCATTGGTAAAATATTGGTCCACCTGCTGTTACTGGCCTTTAGTATTGTAGCCCTTATTCCCTTTGTAATGCTGTTAGCAGGTTCGTTTTCAAGCGAGAATGCCATTGCAACAAAGGGATACAGCTTGCTGCCGCAGGACGCGAGTTTCCAGGCCTACCAGTTCATCCTGGCCGACCCGGCTCAGATTTTTAATTCCTATTTTATTACCATCACGGTCACCCTCGGTGGCGGGTCCGGGGGTCTGCTGGTAATGTCGCTGTTGGCTTACGCTCTTTCTCGCAAAGACTTCGCCCTGCACAAGCTGCTGGCCTTCTATGTCTTCTTCACGATGCTGTTCAATGGCGGCCTCGTGCCCTGGTATATCCTGATTACCCAGTACCTGCATCTCAAGGATAATATCCTGGCGCTCATTTTGCCGACGATGGTGGTGCCGTGGTTCGTCCTCTTGCTGCGGACCTACTTTTCGGGCCTACCGAGCGAGCTTATCGAGGCTGCCAAGATTGACGGGGCCGGTGAGTGGCGCATTTTCTTCAAGGTGGTAGTGCCCCTCTCGACCCCGGCCCTGGCGACGGTCGGACTTTTCCTGGTCCTCAATTACTGGAACGATTGGTGGCTGGCCCTCTTATTCATAGATGATAAAAAGCTGGTGCCGCTGCAGTACCTACTTTACACCATTCAGTCAAACATCGACGCTCTTTCGACCGACCCGAACCTGGTTTCAGGCGGTCCCATCCCGGCCATCACGGTGCGGCTGGCGATGGCGGTGCTGGCAATTGGTCCGATCATTTTCGCCTTCCTATTCGCCCAGAAATATTTCGTGCGGGGCGTCACCCTTGGCGGGGTCAAGGAATAGACTTTCAATAGTGGTACGTCGAACTCAATTAGTTATTCTCAGGAGGAAAGATTTAATGAGCAAAGAAGCTAACAATAGCCGCAATTACAGCCGCCGCCACTTTCTCAAACTGGCATCAACCGGCGCGGTAGCCCTTACGGCCGGTGGCGCAATCCTGGCGGCTTGCGGTGACAACACCGCAACCCCGGCGACCGGTACTACTGCCGTGACATCGTCCACGACGGTGGCAGGTGCCGCTACCACTGCGACCGGCACCGGCGCAGTGACAACCGTTGCGGCCTCAAATGTCGCCCCGGCCGAAGTTATTTTGACTTATCGGGCCTTACCGCAGAAGGATACCCAGGCGGTGCAAGATGCCCTGAACACGCTGCTCAAGACCAAACAGCCAGGCACGACCGTCAAACTCAACCCGATTGACCCGGCTACCTACGAACAGAAGATTAAACTGGCTTTCGCGGCCAACGAAAAGCTGGACATTCTCTTTACAGCTTCGTGGACCAATAATTTCTGGACCAACATCTCCCAGGGCAACTTGATGCCTTTGGACGACCTTTTGAGCAAACATGCGCCCAAACTTTTCGCCAGCATGCCGCAAACCATCTGGAATGGGGTGAAAGTCGGCGGCAAATATTACGCGGTGCCAAACCAGACTTTGTTCGTGCAGCCCTGGGGTGCGCAAATTCGCAAAGACCTGGCCGACAAATACAAGTTGGATGTGGCTTCGCTTAAAAAGTTTGAAGACCTCGAACCCTTCCTGACCCAGATCAAAACCAGCGAAACGGGTGTTACCCCGATCTACTCCGACGACCAGACCGGCGGTTTCGTTTTCCGCCCGGCTCACGCCGGTTTTGATGCGGTGGTAGATCTGGCCGGTGTTGTTACAAAGTGGGGCGACCCCGAAGTTAAGGTTTTCAACGAATACGGCACCGACGAGTTCAAACACTTTGCCGAACTGGCCCGCAAGTGGTATCAGGCCGGTTATTACACCAAAGACCCTTTGCCACCGGCTGACGCGAATGCCGCTCAACTGGCCGGAAAGTACGCCATGGCCCTGCACCAGACCGGTCCGGATGTGGCACCCGGCCTGAAGGTAAAATACGCCCGCGACTACGTGGTAGCCTCATTCTCGCCGCCGATTTACCTGACCACCACCAGTATCGCCTCCAACCTGCTGGCAATTTCACGGACCTCGCCTAACCCCGAACGGGCCATGATGTTGCTTGAACTCTTGAACAGCGATGTCGAGGTTTTTAACCTGCTGGCGAAAGGTATCGAGAATAAGCACTGGGTCTGGAGCGACAAGGATAAGAAAATTATCGGCCAGCCGTCCGGTTTAACTGCAACTTCCAACCCCTACTTCCCGAACACCGATTACCTGTTCGGTAACGTGTTTAATGGCTACTACACCAATCCTGATCTAGTGGGCGTATGGGAAAAAGAGCAGGCCATGAACAAGGATGCCCCAGCCTCGACCGCCCTGGGTTTTGCGGCTGATCTGACCAAACTCAGCACAGAATCGGCCCAGGTCAACGCGGTCATCAAGCAGTACGGTTACCCCATGATGAAGGGCATCCTTGACCCGGCAACAGGCCTTGCAGAATTCAATTCCAAATTGAAAGCGGCCGGACAGGACAAAATCATTGAGGAAGTACAAAATCAGATCAACGCCTGGAAGAAAGCCAAATAGACCCATGCTTGAAAGGGAATCGTCCTTCTAAACTTGGGTGATTTAACAGCAGGCGGGTTGTAAGAAAAATCCGCCTGCGCTAACCAGGATGTTTTAAGCCAATAATAGAAAATTATAAGCCAGAATAAAACTAACCACTTGTAGGCTGTGGTAGAAATATTGAATTTCAATAAACTATCCCTCACAAGCAGAAAAAGAAATTTAGGTGAAACCCTTGCAAACAATCAATGTTCCAAAAGTTCAGATTGGCAAAACAGGTCTGAAAATTTCTACTATGGGTGTGGGAACCAGCTTCCTGGCCCGGCCAAATGTGCCCGTACCGGAAGCCGAAGCCCTGGAAACGGTCGAATATGCGCTTACAAGGGGCATTAACTTTTTCGATACCGCTCCGCTTTATGGGTCGGGCAACGCCGAACGACGGCTTGGCAAAGCCCTGGCCGGAGTACCGCGCGACAGCTTTGTGATCGAAACCAAAGTCGGGCGGTTGGTGCAACCTGACGGCAGCATGGTCTTCGATTACTCCAAAGATGGCATCCGGCGCAGCCTGGAAGAAAGTCTTACCCGGCTCAAAATGGACCGGGTAGATATTGTGTTGCTCCACGACCCGGACGGCTTCTTCAGCGAACCGCAACAAGCCCTGGAACTTTACCCTATACTGGCCGAGTGGCGTAGCCAGGGGATGGTAAAAGCTATCGGGGCGGGAATGAACCAGTGGATGTGGCTGGCCGAGTTTGCTCACAGGGCCCACTTTGACTGCTTCTTGCTGGCCGGACGCTACACCCTGCTTAACCAGGAACCGGCCAAAGAATTTCTACCGCTCTGCCAGGACAAAGGCATCAGTGTGTTTGTGGGCGGAGTCTATAATACCGGCATCCTGGCGACGGGTCCGGTACCGGGTGCTTTTTATGAATATCAATCGGCTCCCGAAGAAATAAAAGAGCAAGTCCGCCGCATTGAGGCGATTTGCCGTCGCTATAAAGTGCCGCTTAGCGTGGCCGCCCTGCAACTCCCGGCGGCGCACTCGGCCGTAACCTCCTTGATCGTAGGAGCCAAGAACCCCCGTGAGATCGAAGATAACTTGCAAAAAATTGATCAACCTGTGCCGGTTGAGTTGTGGGAAGATTTGCAGAAGGCCGGAGTATTGGATAATAGTGTTCCAGTACCCATCCCGCTGAAACCCTGAAAGCCGTTGCTTGGTTAGCTCAAACAATTGGAGTAGGCTCTAAAGGGGCGACCGCTACAATCTTTCGCCTGGAATAACCCGTTCGTATCGGTTAAAGATCTTTCTAATTCGCCTGGTAGTAACAAGAGGTTTGACGTTATTGTTGGTTAAAACCTTATGGATAGTCCCACGAGAAAGGGAGCAATCATATTCTCTTTTTAGCTCATTTTGAATCCGCCCTGTGCCGAGCCTTCGCTTTGTCAGCTCAATATCCATTGCTCGTGCTGGTAAGTGACTTTCCTTTTCGGAATGACACCGGCAGGTGAGTAAGGCTTTTGAGACCTTCTTCTCCGAACTTTCGATACCTGCGGAGCCATTTTTCCAGGGTTGGTCTGGAAACGCCGCATCTGCGGCAAACAAGTTCAGCGTCAAGGGTTTCTTCATATAGTTTAACCCATCGTAATCGGATTTTCTCTTCTGATTGCATTTAATCATTATACAACACGATTACTAAACGAACTATACGATCCCCACAGGTCAGCATTTGGTCGGGCTTCCTTCCAGTTATTACGGACAAGGATTTTATTGGCTTAATCGGGGTAAGTAAAACCCTTACGTAGGGTAAGGGCCGAGCGCCTTAGCCTATTGCTAGGCCAGGTTTCTCTGCCCTCCCCTCCGAACGCAACGGACCCGTTTCCGGGTATTACGCTCTCCAACTTCCCCTCAAAGTAAGCCTAACCAGCTTTCCTTGAGTGCCATAGTTTTAGATTCGACTAACGCACTATGTGCTACTCCTCTAATTTTACGGCTGGGAAATCTGCGAGACTTCGCCCTATACGTGCCGTTAACACGCTCCTTGGGCAGTTCGTGACGCTGCCGACTACTATTCTCGCTCCGCAGTCTGGTCTAATATTCAGATTTCTTACAAACCATAGCCTCTATTTCTAAAGGCATTTAGCCTCGGACTTTCCCCGTTTAGACTTTAGTACAGTTACGCTCGATTTAGCTGGCCTTTTCAAACCTTTATCCTCCGACGGAGGTTGCGTGGGGTCGGTAGGTATTAAGCTGCTTAGTGAATTCAGCTTAATCCACCCCAGAACGAGTATCGCCCGCTGCTCGCCCGCTGCGCTTTATCCCGCTCGGTTTTGGGCTTCAAACAATCCAGTCTTCAGCATGTCGAACTTGCTCTGAGAAACTCGCCGGTTTACGGGAACCCTTGATCTACCTTTTTGCGTCATACTATGGTCCCAACTTCTCTTTCGAGAAGCCGGTAAGACGTTGAGCACATCCTTTACCTACAAGGATGAGGTGATTTGATTTCCTCCTGTTACTAAAGCCCTTTTACGGGCGTGCCACAAAAATTTCGTCAGACCCTGAAATTGTCCAAAAAATGCTCTGACCCGAAAATCCCGGACGGCGAAATCACGGGCGTTTTCTTCTCTAAATGGGTCGCCATAGCGGATAGTAGTTCCTTCATATAAAAAGGAACAAAACTGCTGGACCCTGGTAGTGTAAGTTCGTCAAGTGTTTTGGGAAATGGGTTGGGTTAATAACCAATACTGGTATTTTTCCATGGTTTGGACGACTTTCGGGTAAGCGGAAAATGTCATTAAGCACCCCCTTCTTATTATCAGAAGTGGAAAATAATGGTTTAGGCCATGGAAACGAAGATTATCAGAAGCTAGAAAGGAATATCTGTTGTGAAAAATAGAAGTGAAGGGTTACTGTGTCAAATTCCTAATTAGTGTTGGTATCTAAGCCTTCCGAAAAAACTTTGCCAAATTAATCTCCTCGGTTATGCCTCGTCTCAGCATTTTAAATTTGTATTCGATTTTGTGGCATGTTAAGAGTTGTGATATTATGGTACAATATTGTTAAATTACATTTATTTTAACGAGAGATTATTAAATGCTTCCAGAAGAACGCCGACAAAAAATCTTGGAAAATTTAGAAGATGCTAAAGTAGTTAGCATTCAGGACTTAAGCGATAAACTTAATGTGTCTGAAATGACTATTCGCCGTGACCTTGGCATCCTTGAGGAGGAGCAGCTCCTGAAAAGAACTCGTGGAGGCGCTTTAATTACCCAATCCTTCTCCAAAGAGCCGCAATTTGAAATAAAGCTATCTAAGCAAGGTTCGGTAAAGGAAACTTTAGCCCATTACGCCGCTACAAAGCTGGTTAATAACGATGAAGTGATAATTCTGGAAGGCGGAACGACCGTTTCCAACATGGCTAAGTTCTTGACACCTTACCGCAATTTAACAATTATCACAAATGGCCTGCATACGCTCAACGCTCTCCAGGATTTACTGCCTTATAACACCCTAATTTGCCCTGGGGGTATTCTGCGCGAAAAAGCTCAAACCTTTGTGGGGCCGATTACAGAGCGCTATTTCCAGGAATTTCATGCTATGAAACTTTTTCTATCAGCTACCGGCTATACCAGGGAATCCGGTTTCACTGACCCTAATATGCTGGAAACCCAGTTGAAGCACAAAATGATCCAATCGGCTGCTCAAAAAATCGTGTTGTTCGACTCCAGCAAATTTGGTATTCGTTCGCTGAGTCCGGCTTTTTCTTTAAGTGATATTAACATTTTGATCACCGATGAGGGTATCCCTCAGGAATTCTTGACCGAATTTGAGGCCAATTCTATAAAAGTGATAAAGGTTCCTAACATTTAATCCCGATTTGGGTCTTCCCCTCCCCCGGCTTTTACCGAACATTTCCCCATGTTATATATTGTTGACAGACGGTAGAAGTTGTGATAAGATGTGAAAAATTGTTAGAGGAATTCACACAATGAAATTTTTTGCAGGAGTTGACGGCGGTGGAACTACTACCCGTTGCGTTATTTTCGACCAGGAAGGTAATATCAGCGGCTATGGCAAAGCCGGACCGGCCAATTACCACGCTGCCGGTAGCGCTGTTACCGGCGACAGCCTGTTAACTGCGCTGCAAAACGCCTGCGCCACGTTACCGCCGGGTTACGAAATTGAAGGCTTATTTTTAGCCCTGGCTGGCGTGGTCAGTGATAAAGATAAAAGGATAATCCTTGAACTCAGCCAATTCCTTTTACAAAAATTTACAATTAATCCCGGAAATATTCAGGTCAATCATGATTGCCAGGCGGCCCTGACCGGCGCTACCGGCGGGACCAGCGGTATTATTGTAATTTCCGGCACCGGCTCATCTTGTTATGGCGAAAATGGGCAAGGCGAAAGCTGGATGGCCGGGGGTTGGGGCTATATCCTTGACGACCTGGGAAGTAGTTATTATCTGGGGCAGCAAGCCCTGGTTAGTTGTGTGCAATGCTACGACGGGCGAGGTCCGTTTACAATCCTTTTAAGGGAAATTCTGCACAAACTTGGCCTGCAAAGGGTGGAGGAATTGATGCACTGGCTTTATTTTCCTACCCTGGATCGGGCGGCGGTGGCCGGGTTAGCCCCCTTGGTAATTCAGGCCGCTGAGGCAGACGACAGTATCGCCCAAAATATTGTAAAAAAAGGGGCAAGGGAACTTGCGGTAATGGTAAAAGCGGTAGCCGAGAAATTAAATATGCGGGCCGCCGAAATAAAAATTTCCACCGCCGGGGGTTTAGTGAATGAAGCTGCTTATTACCGAAGGGCTTTCCAAGCAACACTGGGTGAAATGCTACCAGAAGCGTTATTGATAAATCCCTTCCTGCCACCCGTGATAGGGGCCGCGCTGCTGGGATACCGGCAAGCCAAAGGCATAATTTCGCCGGAAATTCTAGCAAAGCTCAATTGCCAGCAAAAGCTACTCGATTAAGCGGATAGCTCGCGCAATACTAATTTGATTTTACAGGTAAATAATCTAACCTGGCCTCAAAAACAGGTGGTTAACGCTTGCCATTTTTGAGCCGCCACTTTGGGTTGTCTTTTTTAGCAATTTTCTGAAAATTTCCGGGATTTTGAGGGAACCAGTTTATAGATTTGTGCCGAAAGGGTTCATAATGATTGCAGAAACTTACCACACACGCCTCTTAGAAATAATTCAATTTGTCAACGAAACTCAGAAAACTACTATGGAAGCGGTAGCTAAAAGAATGTCCGAAACCCTTATGCAGGGAGGTCTGGTCCATCTTTTTGGCAGCGGCCATTCGCACTTGCCTGTGGAAGAAGCATTCTTCCGCTCCGGCGGTTTGGCCCCGATGAATCCCATTTTCGATCCTTCGCTGATGTTGCACGAAGGAATTCAAAAGATTATCCGCCTGGAACGCCTGGAAGGTTATACCAAAATTGTGCTGGATAATTACGATGTCCGCAAAGGTGAGGTGTTGCTGATTTTTTCCGTGTCGGGGAAAAATCCGGCTCCGGTAGATATGGCCTTATTAGCCCAGGCCAAAGGCTTGTATACGGTCGGTATCACCTCCCTGGATTATGCCAACAACTCTCCGGCGATGCATTCGAGCGGGAAACACCTGCATGAAGTAGCCGACACCGTGATTGACCTGGGCGTACCGTTTGGGGACGCGCTGGTGGTAGACGACCGTTTGCCGGGCTTGAAGTCGGCCGGGGCAGGCGCAACCATAATCAGCCTTTATATTGTAAATATGCTTCAAATGATGGTAGTAGACAAATATTTACAAGCCGAACTTGAGCCGCCGCTAACGGTTTGCTTTAACACGGGCGAAGCCGCCGCCTCTGCTCAAAATGCGGCTACCTACGATTCTATCCGGGCGCGCATGCGTCATTTATAGGAGGCTTTGTGATAGACCAAACTTCTTTGCCAAACCTGGAAGAAACGGCAATCCTGGAAAAATATAATATTTACCCAAGCTATCTAATTCCAAACGGCCAGATACAAGCTGGCTTCGATGAAATTGCAAAAATAATAATGGCCGGTATCCGGGTCGGCCAAAGGGTCTTTGCACTGGATGGCTACGGCGCAAACCTCTGGAATAACTTGCAAGCTGGTATTGAGGCCAGCCTTGAAAACGCCAGCCTGACAGTTTCATGGCTTTCCACCCAGGACTTTTTCCTGCCGGAGGAACAATTCATGAAGCTTGTTGAACCGAGTCTGGGCGGAGATGACCCAATTTTCGGGCGGCTTTTTGAAGGAAATCTATCAGAATTTTTCGACCTGGCTCCCTTACAGGAAAGGCTGTCCCAAATCCAGGGTCCGGTTATAATCTACGGTCCTGGTGCGGCCCTGCCTGGGGGAATTGAGGTAGTGCTATACGTCGATGTGCCAAAAGATGAAATTCAGCAACGGATGCGCAACGGAGAAGTTACCAACCTGGGTAGCGCCCGGTTGCAGACCTCGCGTGAAATGTACAAACGGTTTTATTTCGTTGATTGGCCTGTCCTGAATTTACACAAAGCCAGGCTGCTACCTGGAATAGATTGGTATATAGACGCTGCCAGGGCAGATTTTCCGACGGTTATAAGTGGCGCGGACTTCCGGGCCGTCCTTGATACAATGTCTAAAGATTATTGCCGGACCCGACCCTGGTTTTATCCTGGACCCTGGGGCGGCCAGTGGATGAAGAAAAACTTTCCCGGCCTGGACCAGCAAGCGCCAAATTATGCCTGGTCATTTGAATTAATTACGCCTGAAAACGGAGTAGTACTGCAAAGTGGCGAAGAACGGCTCGAATTTTCTTTCGACCTTTTGATGTATCATGCTTACGATAAAATCCTGGGACGGGCCGCCGATGAGTTTGGATATAACTTTCCGATCCGCTTCGATTACCTTGATACAATGGACGGCGGCAACCTATCTATCCAATGCCACCCGCGCCCGGATTACATGAAAGAGAATTTTGGCGAACCTTTTACCCAGGATGAAAGTTATTATATTGTCACGTGCCAGCCGGAAGCCCAGGTCTACCTGGGGTTTAAGACCGGCATTGACTCGCAGGAGTTCCGGCAGGCAGTGGAACGTTCCCACCTGGAAGGGGTCGCAGTTGAGATTGAGCGTTTTGTCAATAGGGTGGAAGCGCAGCCCCATAGCCTTTTTCTAATTCCGGCCGGGACCATTCACGGGAGCGGCGCAAATAACCTGGTGCTGGAAATAAGCTCTACCCCTTATATTTACACCTTCAAAATTTATGACTGGATCAGGCGAGACCTTGAAGGTAATCTACGCCCCCTCAACATAGAGCGGGCCTGGCAAAACCTTTATTTTGAGCGCCAGGAGGAATGGGTGGGGCAGAACCTCTGTCCAACTCCTCGACTGGTCCGAGAAGGCTCCGGCTGGGCGGAATATTTCTGCGGCACTCACGAAACGCTGTTTTACAGCGTTCACCGGTTTGAGTTTGACCGGGAAGTAGCCATAGCGACCGAAGACCGCTGCCATGTTTTAAATCTGGTGGAAGGGGATGGCGTGATCCTGGAAACCAAAAATGGCCGCCCGACCCGCTTTAATTTCGGTGAAACTTTTATTATTCCGGCCGCCGCCGAAAATTATACACTTAGCCCGGTTGGGGATAACCTGTGTAAGGTAGTAGTTGCTTTTGTGAAATAGCTTTACGAAGCCGGGTTAAACAGGTCGGCTTCGTGCTAAGACCTGTCCGGTAGCTGATAGTATTTACCGGCGACTCACAAGAAAGAGCATAAAATGACACAAACTAAAAGACCTAACGTTATCTGGGTCATAAGTGATCAAATGCGGGCCCAGGCCATGAGTTATATTGGTGATCCGAATGTAAGAACCCCTAACCTGGACCGCATGGCCTGGGAGGGCATGAGTTTTACCAATGCCGTTTCGGGTGCGCCTCTTTGTTCGCCGTTTCGGGGCGCTCTACTTACCGGGATGTACCCCCACCACTCGTCCGTACCGGGGCATGACTATCCCCTTTCGACCGAGGTCCCGACCGTAGCCCATGCTTTCCGGGCCGCCGGTTATCGCACTTGCTGGGTGGGCAAGTGGCACCTGGACGGTAATCGAGAAGGTCTGGATTTGACTCAGCAGGAAAATATTCCGCGTTTCCGCCAGATTCCGGCTGACCGGCGCGGCGGTTTTGAGGATTGGTGGGCTTTTGAATACAGCAACGAGCCGTTTCGCAGCCGCATCCATACCGATGTTAATGGGGAAACCGTTTCGTACCGGATGCCGGGCTACCAGACCGACGATTTGACCGATATTTTTATTGATTGGTTGAAAGACCGGCCCAAAGATGAACCTTTTTTCGGGGTTCTTTCGGTAGAGCAGCCGCATACACCTTATATTGCCCCGGCTGAAAATATGGCCCATTATAACCCGGCCGGTTTGAAATTGCGCCCAAATGTCCCCGATGTTAAATGGGTTACAGAGCGGGCCAGAACTGAACTGATGGGTTATTACGCCGCCATTGAACGGGTAGATTACAACGTGGGGCGACTCCGGGCGGCGCTGGAGGAACTTGACCTGGACGACGACACTTATGTCATCTTTTTTGCCGATCATGGTGATATGCACGGTTCGCACGGGCAGTTCTGGAAGACCGCGCCCTGGGAAGAATCCTGCCGGATTCCGTTTATTATCAGAATGCCCGGTAGAAGTTTTCAGGTTATGCTCCAAAACCCGACTCTTATCAACCACGTTGATATTGCGCCAACCACCCTGGGTATTTGTGGGATTAACAAACCCGAAGGAATGGAAGGCCAGGATTATTCGAATCAGTTCCTCGATTACCAGCCGGTCTTTGACCGCCCTATGAGCGAGCAGGTTCCGCCAAACGCGCCCGATAGTGTTTACCTGAGTATTCCGGTGCCAACTTATCACCCTGACAGCGTTGATCGCCCCTGGCGAGCCATTATAACCGCCGACGGTTGGAAATATGCGGCCCTGGAAGGTCAGCCCTGGCTGATGTTTAACCTGAACGATGACCCTTACGAGCTGATCAACCTGGCGCATAATACCTGGTTCCGGCACCGCCGCAAACAGTTACAAGAACGGCTGGCCCAGTGGATTCATGATACCCAGGATGAGTTTAAGTTGGCGTAAACTTTTTATGATTGGAGAGAGGAAAGACCTTTAATGTTAAAAACTCGCTATGACTACCCCCTGGCAATTACGATGTGGGACTTTTCCTGGCTGGAACGGCGCTGGCCGGGAGCCGGTTATGAGGACTGGGACCAGGCGCTGGATGAACTAAAGGAACGCGGGTATGATGCCGTCCGAATTGACGCTTACCCGCATCTGGTGGCGGCCGACCCGGAAAAGGAGTGGGAGCTATTGCCGGTCTGGAACCAGCAAGATTGGGGTAGCCCGGCTTTGAACCGGGTACAGGTGCAGCCTCACTTGAATCAATTTATCGAGAAATGCCGGGAACGCAATCTAAAAGTGGGGCTTTCCACCTGGTTTCGCGAGGACCGGGCCAATACTCGGATGCAAATTAAAAACCCACACGACCTGGGGCAAATTTGGAAAGAAACCCTCGATACGATTGCCCAGGCCGGTCTACTCGACACGATTTTGTATGTTGATTTATGCAACGAGTTTCCGCTGACCGCCTGGGCGGCGTTCCTGCCTGAAATAACCCCGCGTGTCCCACTGGAAACCCCTATTTCAAGAACTACTACCGAAGGAGCCGCCTGGATGGCCGACTCAATTGCCGTGGTCAGGGAAAGCTATCCCAATTTGGATTACTGTTTCTCCTTCTGCACCGAATTAGATACCTGGCAGGAGCAGGATGTTACCGCGCTGGATTTACTGGAATTGCACATCTGGGTTCCGCTCTTCAGCGATTTTAACCAGCAAGTCGGCTACAATTTTGAGCGGTTCGATTCGATTGGCTACGAAAACCTGGTGCAAAAAGGCGAAAAGCTCTACCGCGAAAACCCGGAACACTGGAAGAACTGCCTGGCCCAGGGGATTGCGAGTATGGCCGCCTGGTCGAATTTTGCCGGTCTGCCCGTAATCACTACCGAGTGCTGGTCTATCGTTGACTATAAGGATTGGCCATTGCTTGATTGGGGCTGGATCAAGGAACTATGTGAGTTTGGCGTGGTGACAGCCTCAAATACCGGGCGCTGGGTGGCGATAGGGACCAGTAACTTTTGCGGTCCCCAGTTCAAAGGCATGTGGCGTGATGTAGCATGGCACCAGCGCCTGACCGGGCTGATTCACGCGGGGAAACTACCCGCCTGATTTTCGTCTGAAGGGTTTTCATAAGGTTATCACTCAAAGCAAAAAGCTCTGTCCGGCGGCTGACCGGAGTTCCAGGGGGAAGAAACTGGCCAGAGCAGACTAATTCGTTAACTGATAGTGAAACCGGGGAAACATCCGATTAACCGGGCGGTCACTTATTTTAAGTCACCCAATAGCCGGTTAATAGAGATTTTTCCAGGAGTGCAAAGATGCGCTATATTCTACGTCGTTTAGGCTTTTACCTGATAGCATTCTGGGCAGCTATTACGCTTGACTTTTTTTTGCCGCGCTTGCTGCCGGGCGACCCGGCAGCTACCATTGTGGGGTCGGGCGGTCAGCTCGATCCCCAGCAACTTCAGGCGGTCAAAGAAGCCCTGGGCCTCAGCGACCAACCCTTGATCCTACAGTATTTTACCTTCCTGACCCACGCTATCAGGGGTGATTTCGGGATATCCTACTCAAACTTTCCCGCGCCGGTTTTTTCGGTGATTCTGACCGGCTTGTGGTGGACCTTATTACTAGGTGGCTGTTCGGTAATTTTCAGTTTTCTTATCGGCAACCTGATCGGTATCTTTGGTTCCTGGCGGCGGGGCGGCGCAGTGGACAGCTTTGTGCCACCGCTTTTGGTCCTGGTCGGGGCTTTCCCACCGTTTTTCCTGGGGCTGTGCGCTCTATACCTGCTGGGTTTTCAACTCCGCTGGTTCCCGACACGCCACGCCTATGAAGATACCCTTACTCCAGGCTTTGACCTTGCTTTCTTTGGCAGTGTGATCCAGCATATGCTGCTGCCATCGCTGGTATTGGTGCTGGCCCATCTGGGCGGATGGGCTTTGGGGATGCGTAATACAATGGTCGGCATTTTGGCTGAGGATTATATTACAATGGCCGAGGCTAAAGGACTGACCCAGAACAGAATAATGTACCGGTATGCCGCCCGCAACGCCATGCTGCCGAGTATCACCGCCTTTGGCATTACGCTAGGTTTTGTTCTCAGTGGGCAGCTTCTTATTGAACAAATATTTTCCTATCCGGGTCTGGGTTTCCTTTTAATCAGCGCTGTCCAAAAACTTGATTACCCTTTGATGCAGGGATTGTTCTTGATGATAACTCTGGCGGTGCTGGTGGCTAACTTTATCGTGGATATTATCTACACCCGCCTTGACCCACGAGTACGGGCCGGTTAGCCCAGGAGAGGGATATAATATGGATACTCACAATAACCCTGCTCCTATCGAGCAACAAACCCCGTCGCCGGAAACCGTTGACATAGCAATACCCTCGCCGGAAGGGTCTACCGGCCTGTCATCGCGCCAGGAACTACCGGTCGAAGTGGAAGGTACCCCCGCCGGGCAAATTGTAGTAACGCCTGCTACGCTGCCGGTTCCTACTCGACAGCGTTTGATCTGGTTGCGCACGCTCCTCAAGAACCCAAAGGCGTTGGTAGGTATAGCTATTGTATCAATATTCATCCTGGTAGCCGTCTTTGCGCCGGTTATAGCGCCCGGTGACCCGACCGAGTTCGTGGATTCGCCCAACCTGCCTCCTTCAGCTACCCATCTGTTTGGCACCGAGGGCCAGGGCAAGGATGTCTTTCGCCAGACCGTCTGGGGCGCGCGGACTTCCCTTTTTATCGGCTTTGTCACGGGCTTAATTATCACAGTGGTTAGCACCATTATAGGAATGAGCGCCGGGTATTTCCGGGGCCGCATTGATGATGTGTTGACCCTTCTGACCAACTTGTTCCTGGTAATGCCCGGTCTGCCACTCTTAATAATACTCTCAGCCTTCCTGGCTCCGGGAACCGGCACCATCATTGGAGCGCTGGCCTTTACCGGCTGGGCTTTCGGGGCCAGGGTTAAACGCGCCCAAACCCTTTCTCTCAGGGAGAAAGATTTCGTGGCGGGGGCCAGGGTCGGCGGAGAGAGCAGCTTCAAGATCATCTTCAGCGAAATTATGCCTAACATGATTTCAATTATCATGGGCAGCTTCATCAGCGCAACTACCTATGCCATCAGTGCTTCGACGGCGCTGGCCTTCATCGGTCTGGGTAACGTCAGTGAAGTCAACTGGGGGACCAACCTCTACTGGTCGCAGAATAATGGAGCTATTTTGCAGGGAGCCTGGTGGACCTTTGTGCCTTCCGGTTTGTGCGTCGCCCTGGTCGCTTTTGGCCTTTCTTTTATCAACTATGCCCTGGATGAAGTGACGAACCCGCGCCTGCGGGCTGAGAAGGAGTTAAACAATGTCCTCAAAGGAAAAAACTTCCGCAAGACCCGCACCAGGGCTACCCCGGTCTACCGCCAACCCAGGTAAAGCGCAAAGCCAGATGGAGGATGCGGCCTTGCTGGAAGTGCGCGACCTTCGGGTAGAGTATCTCAGCCAAAAAGGTCCGGTGCGGGCGGTGGACGGTGTTTCGTTCTCTATCGCACCGGGCGAAGTCCTAGGATTAGCGGGTGAGTCCGGCAGCGGCAAATCCACCATCGCTCACGCCCTGCTGCGAGTGTTGCGACCGCCCGCCATAATCACCGGGGGTGAAGTCTATTTCAAGGGCAAAGACGTGCTCGCCCTGGCCGAACATGAGTTAGAAGATTTTCGCTGGCAGGACATTTCGATGGTCTTCCAGAGCGCGATGAATAGTCTCAACCCGGTAATGCGGATTGGCGACCAGATTGCTGATGTGCTGGTCAGGCACAAAAAGCTGTCCAAAAGGGCAGCCTGGCAGCGGGCCGGTGAACTGCTGGACGTGGTGAACATTGACAAGAAGCGGCTGGATGCCTACCCACACGAATTATCGGGTGGTATGCGCCAGCGGGCCGTCATAGCGATAGCCCTGGCCCTTGAGCCGCCGCTGATGATAATGGATGAGCCGACCACCGCCCTGGACGTGGTAGTTCAAAAAGAGATTATGCAACAGATCGAAGAACTTAAAGAGAAGATGAGGTTTTCTATTCTGTTCATCACGCACGATATGTCATTAATGGTCGAGTTCTCCAATCGCATCGCGATAATGTACGCCGGGGAAATCGTGGAGTTGGCCGGGGCGCGGGAAGTGTTTGAAAATCCGCTGCACCCTTACACGAAAGGTCTGATCAATTCGTTTCCGCCGCTAACCGGGCCTAAACGGAAGATGACGGGTATACCGGGCGCGCCGCCCAACATGGCCGAACCACCGAAAGGTTGCCGGTTTCACCCACGCTGTACTATGTGCCAGCCGGTCGAGGGAGAAAGGCGACCAAAGTTGCAAGAAGTACTACCAGGGCATTGGTTGGCCTATCACGAAGGTATCCCCGGCGTTAATGTTAAAGGCCAGGCAGTTAAAAACTTGAACCCGCCCGGTCTGGTTTTTTAGAAACAAGCTAAGGGCAATTAGGAACCAGAAAAATAATGACAAGCAGCATGAACCAACCCGTACCAACTGGTGAGCAAAGCAGCATCCCGGAAATGAGCGAAGTGGTCCTGGAAGTGCGTAACCTGACCAAACATTTCCCGGTTGGAAGTTTTTTCAGGCCGAAAACAGTCAAAGCCCTTAATGATGTTTCCTTCACCATAAGTAGGGGCCAGGTCGTCGCCCTGGTCGGTGAGAGTGGCAGTGGCAAATCGACTACCGCCCGGCTGATTTCTCGTCTGATGCCGCCGACCAGTGGTGAAATCATCCTGCGGGGCAAGAACGTTCTCAAAACCGAACCGGTCCATCCTTCCCTCTCCTATCGCAAGGAAATCCAGATGATTTTCCAGGACCCTTTCGGTTCGCTCAACCCGGTCCACACCATCGGCCACCACATCGAACGGCCACTGGCAATACATAAAATGGTCCGGCCGAGTAAATCCCTCGAACGGGTTCACGAACTGCTGGAAACGGTCGGCCTCACTCCGCCGGACGAAGCTGCCCGCAAATATCCCTATCAGATGTCAGGGGGGCAGCGCCAGCGCGTCGCTATTGCCAGGGCTCTCGCGGTCGAGCCGGAAATTATCCTGGCTGACGAACCGATTTCGATGCTTGATGTGTCTATCCGCATGGGCGTATTAAACCTGATGGAACAGCTCAAGGAAGAACGCGGTATCGGCTTCCTTTATATAACGCACGATCTGGCAAGCGCCCGCTACATTGGGGACCGCACGATGGTGATGTACACCGGCTATGTGGTGGAAGCGGCCGAAAGCCGGGAGTTGATGGAACAACCGGCCCATCCTTACACCCAAATGTTGATGAATGCAATACCTAACCCGGCAGGCGGACTGCTCAGGAAGAAAGCCGAAGCGCGAGGAGAAATCCCTTCGCTGACAGATTTGCCACCGGGCTGTCCGTTCGCTACAAGGTGTCCGAAGGTGCTGGAAATCTGCAAGAACGTAATGCCGGAGAAAGAATACCTGAAACAGGACCGGGATCATTGGGTGCGCTGCCACCTGTACGGCTCCGGCCAGGAGCCGACACCGGCTACCATCTTCTAACCAGTCGCCCGGCCTAACTGCTGTAACACATTACCGGCTTAATAACCGGGCCAGAATGAGGCATCGCTCGTTACCACAAGGCGATGGTTTATTAGTTTTACTCTAGTTTTACTAGTTCGACGTTTCAGTTCAAACTAAATGCTGATTATTTTTCGTAGGAGGTACGAATTGATGAAACCCAAAGGTCGCGTTTTATCTATTTTGGGCGTTCTATGCCTGCTCATGAGCCTGGTTGGCGCCTGTGGGGATAACCCGACAGCTACCCCTGGCGCCACAACTTCGGCCGTCGCCACTACCGTTGCCACCGCCACAACTGCCCCAGCCAGCACTACCGTTGCCGCCAGCGCTACCACCGCATCTGGAACTGCTACCACTGCCGCCGCTGCTACTACCGCTACCAACGCGGGTGGGGGCAACTCCGAGGCAGTGTTAACCATGATTTGCGGCTTGTCTTCTACCTGGCTTCGCAACTTCAACCCTTTCACCGTCACTGCCCGTATTCCTACCCTCTATGGCATCTACGAGCCTATGATGATTTACAACACCGTTAAAGGTGAACTGGTTCCCTGGCTGGCCGATAAGTACACGCTTAGCGCCGACAGCAAAACGTTGACTTTTACCCTGCATGATGGTGTCAAATGGAGTGATGGTCAAACCTTTACCGCCAATGATGTGGTTTATACCTTTAACCTGCTTAAAAATACCGCCGGTCTGGCCGGTACAGCTTTGACCGCGATGCGGGGAAATGATGCCTATGTTGAATCAGTTACTGCGCCCGATGCCAAAACGGTAGTTTTCAACTTCAAACAGCCTTTCTCCCCGGCCATCTATGATATTGCGGCCCAGATTATCGTGCCGGAACACATCTGGAAAGACGTAACCGACCCGGTTAAGTTTACCAACGAAAACCCGGTCGCTACCGGCCCCTTCACCCAGGTTTCTACCTTTCAGGCACAGACCTACCAGATTGATCGCAACCCCAATTACTGGCAGCCTGGCAAACCGGCCTTCAAGGGCATTCGGTGTCCGGCTTTCTCGGCCGCCGACCAGGCCAACCTGGAACTGGCCGCCGGTAAAATTGATTGGGCCGCCAACGGTATACCCAACGTGGAAAATGTTTATGTGAGTAAAAACCCGGCTACCAATGGCTACTGGTTCCCGACTACTGGTGGTATTGTAACGCTGGACCTCAACACTACCAAAAAGCCTTTCGACGACCCGAACGTCCGCAAGGCCATTAGCATGGGTATAAACCGCCAGCAAATCACCAGCGTGGCCGTTTACGGCTATGTCAAACCGGCCGACGTAACAGGTATAGCAGATGGATTCCCCCAACTCAAGGTAGCCGACCCCGCCACCCTGGGTGATTGGACTAACTTTAATACTGCCAAAGCTAACCAGTTACTTGACGCGGCCGGGTTAAAGAAAGGGTCGGATGGTATCCGCACCATGCCTGACGGTTCTAAGATGCAGTTTAAGATTAATGTAGCCGCGACTTTCGCCATTCACGTTTCGGCAGCCCAGATTATTGTTCAGAACCTTAAAGCGATTGGCATTGACGCCACTCTGGCTCAGGCAGATGCCGCCACGTGGCGGGACCGCTTACAAAAAGGCAATTTCGAACTATCTATGGACTTTCCTAGCGCCACTAACTTCTACGCGGCATACCGCACTATGATGTCGGCAGCCACTACCGCGCCAATCGGTTCGGATGCCCTGGGTGGAAACTACGGTCGCTATGTAAGCCAGAAAGGCGAGCAGTTGCTAAAAGACTTTTCTGCTACTGCCGACCCGGCCAAGCAAAAAGATCTGGCACGCCAAATTCAGCAGGTTTTTGCGGACGAGGCCCCCCTTATCCCGCTCTATCCCAGTCCAGTATGGTACGAATACAATTCTAGCCGCTTTGATGGGTTTCCCAGCAAAGATAATCCCTATGTTGTCGGTTCTTTCGGCCAGATTGCCGGTTCGGCTGAACCTCTGATCGTATTGACCAACCTCAAACCCAAAGGATAATTGAGGAAACTTTTAAAAGAGTTGAGTTCAAACTTAAAGTTTGAACTCAACTCTTTTAAGCAAACATCCTGACTCCTAGTAATAAAATAAGGCTTTGGAAAATGATAAACTTTCATAGAAATCATTTAGTCTAATAATTTGGCGGACCCCCAAGTAAAACAAGGGTTAGTTATTGAAAATAATGATTATCAGATGCAGCAGGGAAAAATATTTGTTGGAGAAATAAAAGGTAAAAATTTTATGTGTGAAATTCTTAACAAACGTTGTTTTCTGTCTGAAAATTGTTCGAAGGCGAAGTGGACGTGGAAGGCGCTACCCCGGATCCATTTTGAGAATTCCCGCAACCTGCCATAAGTAAAGCTACAATTATAAGTGCCAGGGCTGTTACCCAGCCTCCCGGTGAAACCCGCATTAAGTCTTGCCTTTCAAATCCATTTTATTTAACCCATTGTAGATGCCCACCGGCTGCTTAGCGCCGGGTTTGCCCATAGCCGCATCAACGGGCTTCCAGTCAATTTTTTTACCTTCGACCACCAGGGCGGCAGGGGTTCCATTTTGTTTTTGAACCGGCGCTGTCGAAGTGGGATCGATGTTCACAACCTGAGCTGGACTTTGCTGCCCGGTCGCAACAGATGGGGCAGCCGGGATAGCAATAGAGGTGGCACTCACGGAAGGTGGAGCAGAATTTGAGGGCAGCACCTGGCTTGTATTCGGAGAAGTCTCACCACAACCGGCCAGCGTTACAGCAAAAATTAAGGTGAGAACGACCATTACCCATTTATGCTTTCCTGCTATTCGGTGCTCTCCAGGTTTTCCAGTTAAATTTTGCATCCTGCCATCCCCTTTGCGTCATTATTTTCAAAAGGTAAAACTCACGAAAAGAGCGGCCAGGTCAATCTTTTCGTGAGTTTTACCTTTAGGGTTTATTAAGCGCAGAATAAACTTTTGAAATGAGAAGGGAATTAGATAAGGGTGAGAAATATGAGAATTTGGATCAATCGAAAATGAAGTTTGCCATCATGCAAATAAAGACCTATATAGAGCTATCTCTGCTGCCTTTGACCTTCCTGACCCGATTAATAAAGTCATGTGGAAGAAATAAAAGGCGGCAGTGCTCGTAGAAGGAAGATTTAACCCCCTTCAATCTCGGTTTTTGGCCTGTTTCTGAACCAGCGGGAGATGAAGGGTGCGGTCAGTCCGATCAAGCCTAAAACAATCCCCGCGATGCCAAACAACATTGCGGTAGTGGAACTATTTTTGGCATTATCAACTTGCTGTTGTAAATTTAGTAACTCGGCACTCGAAGCAGAGGAGCCGTTAGTATTGGAATTGCCGGTTGCAGTGCCTGCACCGCTACTCGTCGCCTGCCCAACCGGGGTCGAAGGAGCAACCGGAGTTAAAGTTGGCGCGTTACCTGCGGTTGAACTAGCTCCTGAAGCGGCTGAACCAGCAACGGCAGTCGAACTGCCGCCACTGTTTTCATCAGCACCCGCACTTACTCCTGAAGGAGAAGCAGACCCGGTTGCATAGCCGGGTTTGTCAGGAAACTGGACTAGCGTCAATGCCTGGATGCTGTCAAAGGTGGTCGGGCTGGAACTAAATCGCTCGTCAATACTATCTTCATTTATTTTGCCAGAGATGTGATAGGTGTAGTTGCCTGTTCTGGTTGGAACAAAGCGGGCATTGTAAACACCTGGGGTGCGGGGTACCGGCACCAGCGTTAGTGACATCGACTGGCTACCAAAGATGACTTCCGCTTTCAGGCTGTCGAACAATCCGGTTACTCCATTGGTAAAGGTGCCGCTGTTATCGGGGTTATTCTTACACACCCCGGTACAAACCGCCAGGAAAAGACCATTCTCTAACCCCTGGTAAGCCGGTTCGAAAATAAAGCCGATTCGCATCTGGTATTTTCCATTCGCGAGATCGCGGGCTTCGTGGGCGCTGGCTACCCGACCCTGACCAAAATTACCAGTTACGAATAGACCCAGTAAACCCAGCAAAATAATTCCGGCTTTAACCGGGGTCAAACTAAATCCTACAATTTTTCTTTTTGCTGTGAGCATAACGTTTCTTGCCTTCAAATCTTTCTAAAAGGTTGCGTTAAGTCCGGGCCAGGCCGGAGTGGCAGGTAGCTTTACCAACTACTTCACTCCAGACCACTCGGCCCGGTCTTTAAATAAAATTTGCCTTAAAACTCGGAAGGCAAAGGGTTATTTTTTGGCTTGCTTGCGAACAACCAGGAAGCCGCTACTTGCCACCAGGCTGGTTAAAGCCAGGAGAGTGACAACCAGGACCAGGTTTGACCCGGATTCACCGGAAGTGCTCCCACCAATACCGGCAGCCGGAGCAGATGGAGCCGAACCAGCTCCAGCGGCTGGGGTTGCGCTGGAGGCAACTTCTTGAGGTTTACCGGTGCCGCTGGTGGCATTACCACTCGCCGCGACTGTGAAGGTGTATTCGCCATCCACAATCCCCGAATCGTCTTCGGTGAAGGCGCGATATTTAACGGTGTATTTGCCATCAGGCAAGGTTCCAAGACTTACGGTGCCCACGGTACTGTTAAATTTAGCGTCACCTTTGTCCACGACTTTGCCGGTGGAGTCAAGCACCTGGATTCGGGAGCCATTGGGGGTTGGTTCCTCGTTAAAGGTGATAGAAAGGGTCGCCGGTACGGTGGTGATGGTCGAGTCCGGGGCGATGGTGGCGCTCTGCAAGCGAGCATGGGCAAAGGAGATTTGGGCCTGCAGGACGAATACCATCGTTAGGGTCACTAAAAGAAAAGTGACTAACAACCGGCGAGATATGCTTTTAGCGTTAGCAGTAGTAGCGTTGAAGTTGTCGTTTGAAGACATAAGACAGAAGTTCCTTTCTGATCTGATAAATTCCAGTTTTCAGGGTAAGTAAAAATCACCCTAACTCGAAAAATTGTGGTGAAGTTGATTGAACAAAGAAACGGAAAATGGGGTTTAACTTACCGGAGGTCTCTGGGGAACAGAAAGGAATGGATTAATAGCTTTTGCCGGATCAGGTGACTGAAGGCGGGAAACCAGGTTCAAAGAGGGTATGAGGTCAAAACCATCAACCGGAAGGGCGTCTGAAACAAGGAGCTGGGCTCCGCCAGCTCCGCTGCCACTACCCTGCATCGAAAATTGGGCCGGGTAAATTTGAGATAGGTAGGGATGGTAAAAGTCGAAGTAGGCCGGTCTCTCCAGTTGCTGCCTGCCGAGAGTTTCGGTCAGATCAACCTCGGTTACACCTGGGGGCAAACCAGCTTTTGAATGTTGAAGGTGCTGCTGGTTGCCGCTTCCATCCAGGTTTTCATGCAGGTGAATAAAACCCAGAACCTGTAAATGCAGAAGTTGAGTTGAATTTGTTAATCCCTGCAAACTGGTTCTGGTTGGCTCAAACCTCTTGTCAGTCGAGCTGTCGCTGTCAATTAGTAAAGACATTCCACCCACGCAGTAGTTTAACACCGCCAGCACCACAACAAACCAGGCTGCCAGACGCATTCCCAGGTAGAACAACTTATTAAGTTTTAACCATAAAAGTGCCACTGGTGAATACTTACCTGGTTACCACTCTCTTAAGTGCAGTATGGTATTGAATTAGGTCTGGTCAATTTGAGAGCACCCATAAATTCTGGCCTACCATGACCATTCCAGAGTGCTTATTAACCTTAGCCAAGATAAAAAGCTGTACCGATAGTTTCAGATGGGCCAAGTATAATCTACAAACTGTTTTATCTCAATACCGGCTAAATTAGCTCTTGGTAAAATCAGGCAGTTTAAACAGCCTTTCTCGTTCGGTTTCAGGGATTATTTCGCTGGTTGCGCGTGAAATAGAATAAAAGTCCCACGATTACAATAGCCGCCAGAACAGTTATAACCATAAAAAGGGCGTCGCTCTCTCCAGTGAGACCCATCGCTTTTTCCTTTCACCTTACTACAACTACATCTTTACAATCTTTTGAATTCAGCCGAATTTCTTAACACTTACTCCCTGAGGCAAGGTGATATTCTAATTAGTAGATATTACACCTTACCTTGAAATTAATCTGTCTCGCTACCGGATCAACTTACCCTTGGGTTCGACCCGATGGGTACTTAGGGCTGGCCTATTAACCGTCCGCGCTGCTGGTGGTGGGCGGTAAGCTGGTGGTTAGTTTCGTAGTTACCTTCATTACCGGGGTTGACCTGAACAATTATTGATTGCAAACGGGGTTGGGCGTGGAAGAGAGCATGACGCACTTCCTCAACAACCTCGTGGCTTTGGGTGGTCGTTAGATTACCATCAACCATAATTTCCACCTCGGCCTCAAGTTTGTGACCCAGCCAGCGCATCCGGGTTTCGCCAACCGCGTTAACACCGGGTACTTTTCGGGTGGTATTCTCGACCTTCTCCAGAAGTTCGGGTTCGATAGCATCCATCAGCCGCCGCCACATCGTGAGGGCGCTGTCCTTGACGATAAAGAGGATCGCGACCGTAATCAGAATACCGATAATCGGGTCGAACAGCGGAAATCCGGCCAGAACCCCCAGAGCGCCAAATAATACGGCAAGAGAAGTAAAGCCGTCCACGCGGGCATGCTGACCATCCGCCACCAGGGCAGCCGAACCAATTTCATTACCCACACGGATACGCAGAATTGCCACCGCCTCATTCCCGATAAAGCCCACGATGGCAGCAACGATAACCCAGCCGATATTGGTGATAGGCTGGGGGTTGATTAACTTCTGGATACTCTCGAAACCAGCTACCATCGCGCTGATAAAAATTATCAACACGATTAAGACTCCGGCCAGGTCTTCCACCCGGCCATACCCGTAGGTGTAGCGCCGGTTAGCCACGCGCCTTCCCACGACAAAAGCAATCCAGAGCGGAATAGCCGTCGTGGCATCCGAGAAATTGTGAATAGTGTCTGCCAGCAGCGCCACGCTACCGCTGATAAATACAATAACAATCTGGAAAATCGCCGTAACAGCCAGCATCACAAGGGACACCTTCAAGGCCCAGATACCGCGGGCATCGCTCTCCAAAGCATTGTCCAGGTTGGTAGGGCCGTGGCTGTGACCGTGGCCGAAAGGTAAAAATTCCATCAGCCAGCCGAAACGACCATGGGAATGGCCGTGGTCATGGTCATGGTCATGATCGTGTTCCCCTTCGCCATGATCGTGGCCGTGGTCGAGTTCCCCATGATCGTGTTCAGGCTCACCATTTGGGCCGTGAGTGTGAGCGCGGGCATCGTCATTATGTGGGTGAGGATGTTGGTGATCATGGTCATGTGCCACTCTTGCCACAGCTCCGACCGGATGCGGATGGGGATGGTCATGGTCGTGGGCATTCTCTTCTTGTCCCTGAGCATGAGGATGGGGGTGGTCTCCGTGAGGGTGGTCATGGTGGTGTGGTTCAGATTCACCAGCCATAACATTTTTTTCTTCCGGTTTAGAAACAAGGTTGTTTGTATTTGAAGGAGTAACCGGGTGGTCTTCGTGGGAATGAACTGTACCATCCTCGTGGACGTGTGAATGGGTAATTGAAGCGGGCACTGTTTTAAAATCATTACCCGGAAAATCCTCCTCGTTACGTTGTTCTGATGACTCAGGTTGTCCCATAACCCTTTCTCCCCTTTATCTTTGCGCTCTGGTAATGTTAAAATGGCGCGAAATAAACATTTTTCTAAGATAAATTATTTTTTTGAACAGAAAACTAAAGTCGGGCAGCATCTGTCCGACTAAAAAGCTAAAAGATTTCGTTAAATAGAAATTGAACAATCTGGACAGACCTGCACTATCCTGAACCATATTATAATCTATTTGAAGATTTATTCAAGTAGTATTTGAGAATTCTTTCAAATAGATTCTGGAGTCTCCAAAAGCACTAGGAAAGTTACAAAATCAATGCTCAAACATTCGATACCCCTGAGTGAAATAGCCTCAACTCACGCCGAAATAAGGCAAACCCTGCCTGAAGAAGAAGAAATTGTGGCGATGGGACGAGTCTTTCAAGCACTTTCCGACCCGACCCGCTGCAAGATTATTCTGACTTTAATCAACCATGAACTTTGTGTTACAGATTTATCGGACATTCTGGGGGTATCAATTTCAGGTATTTCCCATCACCTGAGGGGCTTAAGAGATAATCGGATCGTCAAGACCCGCCGGGACGGCAACACCATTTATTACTCGGTTGACGATGCTCATGTGGGAAATCTCTTTCAGGAAGTAATGTACCACCTTGATCACGTAGAACATAACCTGCCGGACCACCCTGGAAACCGCTGAAAAGTTATTTCAGTTTCGGGTCGGAGCAATTTTTGGGCAATTTCAGGGTCTGACGAACTTTACGTGGTCCGCTAATTTGTAACCCTCTTTCGTATATATTTGGAACAACTTGTTCTCTTTTAAGACGCCGACGGCAACAACTGGGAAGTCTTTGTGGTTCTGGACGCTGATGCCCCTGTCCATAGCGAAAACAGGATGGTAGGTGGACCAAACGATATTTGCGCCTGCGACACCGGAGCTAACACCGGCCGCCAGACGTTGGAGTTAATAAACAAGTCTGCCGGTAGCGGTAAGTGCTGCTAATCCCTGCCTCCAACCGTTAAATAAAAAGGTGATAGCTTAAACTTATAGAGTATAAGAAGGAGCTATCACCTTTTTATTTAGCTCGACTTTACACATTTAGAACTTTACCAAGTTAATAACAGGCAGCAAAAGCGAGCCTGTCCACAATTGAGCGTGGTATTAAACAAACATCCGGCTTTGAGGGGCTTGTTTCATAATCGAAAT